>Ga0172375_10000122_pt1 | contig 115153 bp, 103 predicted proteins | sample LakKiv1m_FD_114537 | JGI IMG/M metagenome (GOLD analysis project Ga0172375, IMG submission 114537) | Freshwater microbial communities from Kabuno Bay, South-Kivu, Congo - kab_092012_11.1m | ecosystem: Environmental > Aquatic > Freshwater > Lake | place: Democratic Republic of the Congo...
GTCTGGAGCAATCTGGAGGTTTTCGGGGCCACTAAAATTGAGGCCGGACAATTGGATGCCGCCTTATTAATCAATACCCTATATCAAGCTCACAACAGTCTTGACATGTTGAAGGAAAGCATTAGAATGATAAAACCGGGTGGTTTGCTGATTGTCGTCGATTGGAATGACGAACATCCCTTTGGCCCCGCCAAAGAGCAGCACATCAAAGAGTCTAAGTTAAAGACCGCGATGAGTAAATTGAATGTGGAATTGGAATCGGATTTTGATCCGGGCAAATCCCATTACGGCCTGGTGTTTAAAAAATTAATCTAAAACTATGGGAGATTTATTAACCTTACATTTCTGGTTTAACTATTATTACATGCCTTTGTCGGGTCGAGCTAAAATCATGATGTTGATTTTCGCCGGCTTGTTAGTGTTGGGTGTAGTAGTTATGTCGTTTTTGAAAAAGAAAAAAGACTCATACCTCAAACTGCGCCAAAGCTTATTAAACTTTTTCATCTCCAACTTGATTGTGGCCACCATCTTAGCTTTCTTCATTTATGAAGAAGTGCCATTTTTCTCATCTCATTTTTGGTTCCTGCTGTGGTTAATAGAAATGGCTATTTGGGCCTGGAGTTTGTTTAAAGCTTTCAGAAAAATCCCCGCCACTTTGAAGCGAGCGGCCGAGCAGAAGAATTTCAGTAAGTATCTGCCTAAGTAATAATTATATTTTGCTAGCAAAAAACGACTCTGGTTAGAGTCGTTTTTATTTTGTTTCTTTGAGGGTTTGAGTTATTTCCGGCAATCTCCGGCGGAGTCGCAACATGTTTTTGAACATCTTATACGAGTCGTTTAACAACTTGACCTTGCTCTTGCGTTTGTCGTAGCGGTTCTCTTGCCAGTTAACCGGAACCTCTTTTATTTGGTATCCGGCGGCAGTGCTGATGATTACCATTTCAGTGTCAAAAAACCAGTGCGGATCTTGGAGGTAGGGGGCGATAGTCATGAAGGCGGATTTAGTGATGGCCTTGAAACCGCATTGCATATCGGATAATTGGTGCCTAAACAGCCGGCGAGACAGGAAATTATATGTCTGGGAGCTCAATTCTCTAATGAAGGAGCGGGTTATTTGGGATTCCGGCAGGAGCCGAGAGCCGACGGCTATTTGATAGGGTCCTTCTAGCAGGGGCTGGATGAGACGAGGAATATCATTTAGAGAGACGGCCAAATCAATATCCATATAAACGAAAACATCAGCGCTGCTTTGGAGCCAATAGCGTTTGAGAGCTTGGCCCCGGCCGGGGTTACTGATATTCTCATATTTTATCTTGCCCGGATATTCCTCGCTTAATTTCTGGGCAATGACTGGTGAGGAATCGGTCGCACCATTAATGACAATCACTATTTGCCAATCGAAGGAGAAGTTCTGAGACGCCAGAAAATCATAAAGCTTGCGACTGCTGTCGGCCAGAATTTTTTCTTCATTATAAATTGGGAGACAAAATTCCACGCGCATATTATTTCTTTACCGCCCAGCCGTAGAGGCTGAGGCCCCAGGGTAGTCTAATTCCCCGGTTATTAGTTTTAGTCTCTAAAGCCAAGAGCCCATATAGTATTTGGTTTAATATCCTCGGCAGTGGCTTGGTATCGGACTCGGCTTGCTCTTTGGGGCTCACGATTTTTTTTAATAGTCTCATTACAGCAATGGCCGGAAACATCCAGGAGTTCCAGTAACTGATTTCTTGTAGTTTTAATCCGCTCTGGGCGATTTTTTGTCTGATTTCTTTTTGACTGTAACGGCGATAGTGACTGGCGGCTCTGTCATGCGGACCGAAGAGCCAAGGGGTGGACGGAACGCTGAAGAGGAAAATACCTTCCGGGCTGAGCGTATCGGTTATTTTTCTGAGTGCCAAGGTATCGTTTTGCAAGTGCTCTAGAACGTCAAAGCAAGCAATGACATCAACACTATTATCTTCCAGGGGATCGCTTTCAATATTGAAAACCCGGGCCGAGAAACCGGCTTTTTGGGCCTCACCGACGCCCTCCGGGCTGATATCCAGGCCTTCAACCGCTCCGTACCGAGCTAGGAGGGGTAATTGGATGCCGGTACCGCAGCCGATCTCTATAATTCTTCTTTGGGGTTGATAAATTTTTAGGGTTCTTTTTAACAATTGGGACACCAAAAGGCGGCGGGCTCTGTACCAGAAATGCTCCTCGTTGTTTGGTGGTAGTTTTTGGAAGTCGCGGTAGTCCATGTTAGCGTAGGATTAGATAGTAGAGGCTGCCCAGAATGGTTAATAGGTATAATAATCTTAGGTATTTCTCTTGGCCGCTTAAGTAGTGGCTTATTAATAATAATAGCAATAAGAAGGTAAAATACCAAGGTGTTATCCAGGGCAGAAAAACAGCGTAGAAAACCAGCATGGTGCCAGTGCCATAATTGATAACTTTTACCAGATTTAGGTTTTTCCTCTGCCACACGATTTTGCCGCTGATTATTAGCAAGTAGCCGCCGAATGTTGCTTGTCCAATTAGTAGGGCCGTGCTCCAGGGGTTGGCGTTTCCGACCATTAGTAGAATCCCGTAGCTTAAGGTTATCAGTGGGGAGGCCAGGAGATGACTGGCAAAACGAATTTGATTAAATATCGGGTTGAGAATAATTTCCGGTCCTTGCCAAAAAGGCAGATAGGCCAAGAACCCAATACCCGTCATAGCTAGAGCGGAGAGAACAACAAAAACTATTTTCTCTTTTTTGTCTTTCAAGCGCCAGAGTGAAACTAGACCCCAAAGGGGTAATAGGATGACCGGTACAAATTTAGTTAATATCGCCAAGGTCAAGAAACTGATTGAGAACAAGCTGTTTTTTAGGTTGGGAGTTCTCTTCCACAAGAAGTGGAAAGAGAGCAGAGTGAAAAAAATTAGGAGAACTTCGTTGTGGCTATTGATAATGAACTCAAATAAGATAAGCGGATTAAGAGCATAAAGCCAGGCCCAGCGGCGACCACAAACTTTATTAATAATCAGAGTATTGATGATATGGAAAAGAGCTAAAAATGATTTGAAGAGAATGATGGTGGCAACGAAATTGTCGCGGAAAAAAGAAGCTAAAAAACCGGTCAGAAGATTAAACAAGGGTCCATAAGAACTGGTGTAATCAATCCAGGGGTTGCTTCGGAGAAAGGGATAAAAGGCATCTCCGCTTAATTGCCCGTAAGTATGAAAATAGGGGTTTAAATGGTGAATGGCAAAAGTTCGAGCTTGGGCCAGATAGAAAAAAAGATCGGAGGCGCCAAACGGAAAAACAAAAATTAGGATTAGAGAAATTGCCCCCACAAGTTTCAATAACCACGCTAGACTGGGAGGGTTCTTCTGCCAAAGATAATCCAAATAAAAATAGACTCCAGTGGCCAGCAGGAGTCCCAAGACTAATAAAGGATAGTAAAAAGAAGTATAGACGGCACTTTGATTAGATAAATGTGTGGTGAGCGGCCAGAACCACAGAACCCAGAGGCTGAGCGCCATTAGAGTGATTGCGGCAGCGTTAACCTTAAATCTATTGCTGCACATAAACCGTGGCAATATTGTCAGTATAGACCGCTTTCCAAGCGGAGTGCTCATCGAGATATTTCTTTAATTGATCCGGTTGGTTGAAAGTGGCCTCATTCATGAAGAGAAAGTTTTTTTCAAACCAACTCAACTTTTTGGGCTGGGCATTATACAGGAGTACCATTTTAATTTGATGTTTGTTTAGATGTTTTTCGGTCTCGCCCTCGTTAAAGAAGTTCCAATATTCTTCCAGTAAAGATTTGCCCTCATAATTGGCTTGCGGCAAGCGGCCGTCAATAAATAATTGTTTGCCGGGCCAAGTCCAGATTAGGTAGCCGCCCCAACCAAAGTTGTTTAGAAGTTTTAAGTTTTGATATCGGGCATCTGATTTAATAATTTCTGTCGCTCGACAAGGGAATAGAGTAACTTTTCCATTATCGGAATATTTGTCTTCACAAAAAGAAGTAAAGGGATCTTTAACAAAGTCAGTGCTAATAAGAATATTGAGCGGAACCAGAATAAAGCAGAGAATTAAGAAGGTTTTAACTAGAATATTGGCCAAATTATATTTGAAATACTTAAACTCCACGGCTTTGATTGCTAAAAACTCGGTGATAAAGGCTAGAAGCCAGGGGGTGGCGATAATGAAGAGCAGGGGGAAGTGACGGCGCGACTTGATAGCTAAAATGGTGAAACCAACGATGATTCCCATTTGCCAGAGATCTAGTTTGCGCTTGGAATTCTTTTGGAAAAGATAGGTGAAATAAATAATCAGGGCGGAGATAATCACACCAATATAAATACATTGCCAGTAGATATAAGGATAGCTCCATTGTGGCAACCATTCCAGAATATGGTCGAAGTAAAAAGTGTTGGTATAGGTTCCAAAAAAAGCATAAAGCTTGAGACCATAAGGAGTGAAAAAGGTAGTAGCTAGAGCCCCAAGAGAAATTAATATATAGTTTCTAATCTGAGGCAACGTCATGACATTTTGAAAATCCAGAAACTTGCCCGACCGCAGACGGTGGAGCAGATACTCAGTCATTTTGGCGGCGAAGAAGAGAAACAGGATTACCCAGGCGACTAAGAACCCCCCGTGAGTATTGGCCCAGAAATAAAGGAGTGGTATCAGCCAGAGCAGGATGGGCCATTTTTTATTCTGGTTGTAGTAATACAAAATGAGCGAGAGCAAAAAGACACACAAAAAGCTTATCTCCTGCAGTCGAATGCCGAAGTGCGGGATGAAGGCAATCAGTCCGACAACTTCCATCAGGATAAACAGCCAGAGATTGGTTTTCTCTTTAGTATATTCTTTGATGATGAAGCGGTTTAGGAGGATGAGAGTCAAAAGCGGTATTAAGGCAAAGATTAGATTTAGAACTAGGTAACCACAATTAGTGAAGATCCAATAGGTCAAGGCATTGGCCAGCCATTCATGATCCACCCAAGCCTGGTCAGAAAGGGTATAATTAACATAATTGACGCTTGGAACTTGGCCGGTAGTGATGATTTCTTGGCCGGTTTTGAGGTGCCAACCAAAGTCGGGGTCTAAATAAGAGCAAGAATGCTTCAAAAGCAAGGCAAAAACCACGGTATAAAATAATATCCAGATAATGGTGTTAAACTTTAATTTAATGCCTTTAAACATATGAGTTTAGTCTATCATATTTGTTTTTATTTTAAAAATATGTTAATATTTAAGTATTAATAATTAAAACTAAAACTAGAAAGGTGGTGAACTATGAATAAAAAAATCATGAAGAATTTATTATCTTTAGCTATTATGTCTGTCGGTGGCGTTTTATTATTCGGCCTAAGAGCTCACGCTCTGGATGTCGGTATTAATGTAATTAGCAACACCATCCAATTAGGTAGTGAAGATCCTCGTACCATTATCGCTCGTATTATTAATACTGCTATGATGTTCTTGGGTATCGTCGCTGTAGTTATCATCTTATTAGGTGGTTTCAAATGGATGACCGCTGCTGGTAACGAAGATAAGGTCTCTGAAGCTAAAAAATTAATGGGCGCCGGTGTTATCGGTTTAGTCATTATCTTAGCATCTTGGGGTATCGCTTCCTTCGTTTTGAACCAATTGGTAAATGCTACCAACAATGGTTAGTTTTATTTTTCAGAAATCGATTTCGGAAAAGTGGATCCCTGTTTTCCAAAATGGGGCCACTCCCTTAGACAGAAAGTTATTTTGTGTCTAAAGCAGTGGAATTTTTTCCAGCTACTCGTTTTATTATGCTTGCACCAGAATTTCAGCGTCTACTTGATTGTTAGCCCAACCCCCAGAGGGGACTTGGGAATTTTATCGTGAAATTTATCATTTAATAATTTTTATATAAAATTATGAAGAAGAAGATTAATCGTATTGTTTTTCCGCTCGTCTCCTTACTAATATTCCTTTCCTTGTTTTTGATTATGAATAAAGTGTTTGCCGCCACTTCCACTTATGGATTGGATGAAACCGTTTCAGCCGGCAATTTAAGTGGAGCCTTTAACGTCGCCGGTGTTGATCAACACGGTGCCGGCCAATTCTTGTCGACCAAGGTCGGTCAGATGGTTGGTTCTATTATCTCCTTTATTGGTGTTTTACTTTTGATTTTAGTGGTTTATGCTGGTTTCTTGTGGATGACCGCTACCGGTAACGAGAAGAAAACCGAGACTGCCAAGAATATTTTAACCTCCGCTATTATTGGCTTGATTATTGTTCTCTCCGCTTACGCTATTACCGCTTTCTTGGGCCGACAGTTGACTGAGACTAATGCTTTGCCGGCCAATTCTTCCAGTACTAATGTTAACTTGGGAAATTAAGGAAATAATATATGACTGCTAAAGCCAAAAAATTAATTTGTTGGATATCAACCGTGGGGACTTTGCTGTTCTCTAAGTCGGTTTTGGCTTATGATTTTGCGGCCAGCACCGGACTCGACAATACCGCCAAGCAAACCGGCCACTATAACCAAAAGTTATTCGGCGCCGGGACCACTTTAGAAGGCGGTATCAGTTCAATTTTAACAACCGCTTTATCATTTTTGGGAGTGGTCTTTTTATTGTTAATGATCTTCGGCGGTATTTTATGGATGACGGCTCGCGGTAATGAGAAGACGGTTGACCAGGCCAAGAATGTCATTTTTGATTCCATCATCGGTTTGGTTATTATCGTGGCCGCTTATGCCATTACCTTCTTAGTCACCAGCGTTTTTGTCAGCCAGACCTTGAGTCAATAATTAATAATTATGAAAAAGATTTTTTATAAAATTGCCGGATTGATTATCTTCTCTTTTTTATTGGTCGTGCCTTTCTTGTCAATCAGGGCCGCTAACTTAAATGATGCTTTCCGTGTGGACACTGGTGATGTCTATTCTCATAATGACCGATTAGATGCCGCCGCCTATAATGCCAATTATAATATCGCCGGTAATTCTGGGGCGATTACCCCGGAGCAGATTATCAGCTCGGCTATCACCACTCTTCTGTCTCTCTTGGGCGTGGTCTTCGTTTGTCTGATCGTCTATGGCGGTTTTATTTGGATGATTGCCGGCGGTGATGAGCAAAAGGTCACCAAGGCCAAGGATATTATTCGTGAATCCCTGATCGGCTTAGTTATTGTCTTAGGCGCCTATGCTATCAGCTACTTTGTGATTGGTGCTTTAATGCCGGGAGGCCAAATCGGCAGTTTTTAATTTTTCTAAATAATATAAAAATATGAAAAAGATTCTTCAACAAACAGCAATTTTGCTTTCCTTGGTTTCCTTATTAGTTTTACCTTATTTGGTGTTTGCCGCCAGCTCTTCGCCGCTGGATCGCTTACGCAATACCGGCTCGGGAGCTTCCGGTCCTTATGCCGAGGCTGACGCCACCACCATGTCTTCCATTGTCGGTATGGTTATTAATGTGGCTTTGAGTTTGCTGGGTATCATCTTTGTTATCTTGATTGTCTTGGCCGGTTTCAAATGGATGATGGCCGGTGGTAATCAAGATGATGTCAGCGCTGCTCAGGCCCGCATCAAGACAGCTGTAATTGGTTTGGTTTTGACTCTTTCGGCCTATGCCGTTTGGGCCTTCATCTCCAGTTATTTATTATAATAAATAATTATATGAAAAAGTTTCTGCCTCTTTTTATCTTTATCATTTTATCCCTAGGTATTTTATTGCCGGTCTTCGATCATTGTCAGGCTGGGTTATTGGCCTCTTCCAGCGGAATCACCAATCAGACTAACGCTCTAAATTCCAAGGCCGGTTTTGACACCAATATGACCGTTTCTGATATTATCGCTACAGTTATTGGAGTGGTTTTGAGCTTATTGGGAGTCATCTTCTTGGTCTTGTTGGTTTTAGGCGGTTATCAATGGATGACGGCCGGCGGCGACGAGAAACAAGTCGAGGGCGCTCAGGCTCGCATCAAAACGGCTATTATCGGTCTCGTGATTGTGTTGGCCGCTTACTCCATTACCGCTTTTGTCTTTTCTCGTTTGAACCTCAGCTCCTCACCGACGGTTGAATTGGGAGATTAATTTTCACATAAAAAAAAGAGCACTCAATTTTTGTTGAGTGCTTTTTTGGTGACTAATTTAGTCGTGAATTTTCAAAAATGTTCAAATCAGTGAACTTAGTGTCAGCCGGGATGCCAATATTCATTGTGCGATTACGCACTATGCTGGTACCATTACGATATTCGGTATAAGCCAGGGCATAAACGCCGCAGGAAACCGGTAGGGCAACAGTGCTTTTTTGGCCGGGACTTAATGTGATTCCGGTGAAGGGAGCGCTGGTAATGGTTACGGTGCAGGAAGTCAATTCGTTGTGAACATAAAGCATTACTACCTGTCCGCCGTTCGGGTTGGCAACATTACCATTGGTGGTGGTTACAGTGCCGCTATTCAGATTGTCGGCGTACTTGATGGTGGCGTAGAGGTTGCCTGCTTTGTTGGCCGAAGTGGTTGAAGCAATGTAATTGCCTTTGGAGTTAACCATCATTTCGGTAATCGTCAGCTTCTGAGCATCAAATTTGGCAATCAAAGTGTCATACTTGGTGTTGATAGCGTCTTTCGAAGCTTCAAATTTAGAGTCGTAATCGGCTTTGATCTGGGTGAAATCGTCTGTTTTTGTTTCGTTGGCGGTGATATTGGAGGCAACAACTTTGGTGGTATCACTTTCAGAAGAATAAAGATCAGCCAGGCTGTATTTATTGACTTCTTTCTTAGTGTTATTTACCACGGTTGTTTTGCTTTTATTAGAATTCTTGGGAGCTTTGGGCATGTTAGCCTGATAGCTTTTTTCCAACTTTTCTAATTCACTGGCTCTCTTCACTTCCAACTTCTCTATTTCAGCGTCGATGATATTAATCTTTTCCTGAAACTTTTCAGTTGTCAAATCTCCGGAATAAACCGAAGTTGTGGGGATTAATGTTCCACCGGCGTTGCCTTGAGCAGAAACAAAATTTTGGCTTAAAACCACAAGGGCTAAAATTACAAATATATTTTTCATGACTACAGATTTTAGGTTATTGTTTTTATTTATTTCTCAATTAAAGGCTCGGATTATCAAGTCCTTAATTGAGAAATAAACTAGTCATGATACTTGTCAAAGGTCTTTGATTCTAACAGCTTCATTATACCATTTTTATATAATTATGTCAATAGTATTATCAGAAATGCCCATAAATTAGGGCTTTTTCTGGGTCTTAGCTCTCTTTTGACAAAAGCCTTCAACTAAACTATGATATATGTATGCCACAATATAATTTTCTCAAAAACCAAGACCCAGAAGCTTGGAAAATAGTCGAAGAAGAAGCTCTCCGCCAAGATGAAGAGCTGGAACTGATTGCCTCGGAAAACTATGTTTCTCCGGCGGTCCTCGAAGCTATGGCTACCGTTTTAGCCAACAAATACAGCGAGGGCTATAGCGGCAAGCGCTATTATGGCGGCAATGAAGTCATCGACAAAATGGAAGACCTGGCCGTTAATCGCGCCAAAGCATTATTTCAAGCGCCGCATGTCAATGTCCAACCGCTTTCCGGTTCTCCGGCTAATGCCGCCGTCTATATGGCTTTCTTGGAACCGGGTGACAAAGTTCTGGGACTCAGATTAGATCACGGCGGACACTTGTCACACGGTCATAGCGTAAATTTTTCCGGTCGTTTATATAACTTTGTTCAGTATGGTTTGAATCCGGAGACCGGTCGAATTGATATGGATGAAGTTTATCGTCTGGCCAAGGAAGAAAAACCAAAAATGATTGTGGCCGGTTTCAGTGCCTATAGCCGCGAGATTGATTGGAAGCGCTTCAAGGAAATTGCTGATGAAGTCGGCGCCTATACTTTTGCCGACATCGCTCACATTGCCGGGCTGATTGCCGCCGGAGAACTGGCCAATCCCGTACCATTCTTTGATGTGGTTTCCACCACCACTCACAAGACTTTGCGTGGTCCTCGGGGCGCCATTATTATGTGCCAAGAGCAATTTGCCAAACAGGTTGACCGCGCGGTTTTCCCCGGTATGCAGGGCGGTCCGCATGACCATATCACCGCCGCCAAGGCGGTGGCTTTCGGTGAGGCTTTGAAGCCGGAATTCAAGGAATATGCCAAGCAAGTGATCAAAAATGCCCAAGCGATGGCCACCAATTTCTTGGCTTTAGACTACAAAATAGTTTCCGGCGGTACTGATAATCATTTATTGGTATTAGATTTAAGCAACAAGGGGCTTAGCGGAAAAGATGCCGAGAAGGTTTTGGAGCAGGTTGGTATTTCCGTTTCTCGCTCCACTATCCCTAACGACCCTAACCCGCCAATGAATCCTTCCGGCGTGCGCATCGGTACCCCGGCAGTCACTACCCGCGGTATGGGTGAAACTGAAATGAGCGCGGTGGTGAATTTAATTGATTCAGCCCTAACCCACAAAGATGATTTGGGTTATCTAAGTAATGTAAAAATGGAAGTCAGGAAATTGTGTTTGCAGTTTCCGACGCCTCGCTAGTATGGAACTGATTGACGGCGAAAAGATCGCCGAGAAAATTAAAGATGAAATTGCGCTGGCAATTCATCAGCTAAACGGGCCAAGACCTAACTTGGCTATTATTTTGGCCAATAATCGCTCGGACTCTAAGCTCTATGTCTCACTCAAAGAGCGCGAAGCCAAGAAAGTGGGAATTGATACTCATTTATATCGTTTAGAGGATGCCACTTCAGAGAATGAACTCCTGGGCGTGATTGATTTTTTAAATGCCGATGAATTGATTGACGGTATCTTGGTGCAATTACCACTTCCGCCAATTTTCAATACCGACAAAGTGATTGCGGCCATTGATCCCAAAAAAGACGTTGACGGTTTTCATCCCCAGCATCCTGAGTATATTGTCTCGCCCGTTTTTGCCGCCGTGCTGAAAATTATGGCCGAGATCAAGGTGCCGCTAGTCGGCAAGAAGGCGCTGGTGTTATTTAATTCCGATATCTTCGGTGAGTCCTTGAAACAGATTTTAGAGAAGGCCGGAGCCACCGTTTCTTTGTGTTCTTTGGCCGGTTTTAATAAGTTGGACGAGGCTGAAAGTGAGGCTAAACAGGCCGAAATCAAGCGCTTGGGGCAGGAGGCCGATGTTTTAATTACGGCCCTGGGCTTGCCTCATTTTATCAAGAAAGAGATGTTGAAGCCGGGGGTAGTGATTATTGATGTCGGGATTACTACGGTTGAGGGTAAGGTTCTGGGTGATGTTGATGCTTCGGACGTCAAGGAAACCGCCGCCTATCTGACTCCGGTTCCGGGTGGTGTCGGACCGATGACTATCGCTTTATTATTTCAAAACGTTTGGGAGATTTTCAAAAGAAAAAAAGCCGGAGCAGTGGAGAAATAAAAAAGGAAACCTTGGTGGTTTCCTTCCTGATTTTTGTCTAAGCCTTAACAGCTGCTACCGTTATAAACCGGCTCTAAGAGTCGTTTTGGCACGATAACTTCTTTGGGGCTAATAATTTTTCTAAATTCCTGGAACTCTTCCAGGTTAATTTTTTTCCGATCAATTTTGACCGAGACTCGCAGGGCCAGTTTCCCGTTGGTGTAGGTTGTCAGGTGTTCCAGAGAGTTAATGGAAACCATTGGGAAGGTAGTCGAATAATCTTTTTTTCTGGCCATCTTTTCGATGAGAATTTCCAAGGCACTTAATCCTTGAGCGTCGATCACATTGTTGAGGTACATAATTAATTATTTTGGTTAGACATGTTTAAGAATAATACGCGCCTTGAAGCGCTTTGTCAAGAATAAAGATATGGACAAGAAAGAAGCTTTAATCCAATTGCTCAAAATTCATTTTGCTTATGAAAGCTTTCGCCCCGGTCAAGAAGAGGCGATTGATAGTATTTTGGCGGGCAAAAATACGGTAGTGGTGATGCCCACCGGCGGCGGTAAGTCCCTCATTTTTCAACTTCCGGCCCTGGTGCTTGATGGTGTAACTATTGTGATTTCCCCCTTAATTTCATTAATGAAAGACCAGGTTGATTCTCTGGCTAAAGTTGGTATTCCGGCCACTTTTATCAACTCCTCCATTTCTCAGGCGGAAGTGGATGAGAGATTGGCTCAGATTAAATCGAGTGCTTTCAAAATAGTGTATATTGCTCCGGAGCGTTTTTACAACCAAGCCTTTGTTGAGAGTCTCAAGGATTTCAAGGTTTCTCTGTTTGCTATTGATGAGGCTCATTGTATTAGTCAGTGGGGGCATGATTTTCGGCCGAGCTATCTGAGACTTAACAAGGCGATTAATTTGGTTGGTAATCCGCCGGTGGTGGCCCTCACGGCTACTGCCACTCCGGAAGTTCGCAGTGACATTGTGAAACAACTCAACCTGATATCGCCGACCATGATTGTTACCGGCTTTGCTCGACCCAACTTGCAATTTGGTGTGGCTTCTTTGAATGATCGAGCCAAGGTTGATATGATTGTGGACTTTATTCGCAGTGCTCCAGATCAGTCCGGCATTGTTTATGTCGGCACTCGCGGTAAGGCCGATGAGTTGGTAGAAGTTCTGACCGGCTATGATGTCCGCGCCGTCACTTATCATGCCGGGATGGATCCGGAAAGTCGCGAGTGGGTGCAGAACAGTTTTATGAACGGAGCGGCGCAGGTGGTGGTGGCCACCAATGCTTTTGGTCTGGGTATTAACAAAAAAGATATTCGTTTTGTAATTCATCATGATTTGCCGGGAACCGTGGAAGCTTATTATCAAGAAGCGGGTCGCGCCGGTCGAGACGGTCAAGCCAGCTTCTGTCTATTATTATATTCCCCTAAAGATCGTTATCTGCGTGAGTTTTTTATCAAAGGTGATAATCCTGGATCTCATATTATCCTGGAAATCTATGACTTTTTCCGTCGTCGGGCTCAAGAACAGCCGGGCGAATCAATTCTGATTACCTACTCGGAATTGGGTAAGAAACTGTCTGAGACAGTGCCGGAGATGGCTATTGGAACCGCTCTCAAGATTCTAGAGCGAGAAGGCTATATCTCTCGTCCGAATGAAAAGACGACTAACGCCTTTTTGCAGGCCAAGTCTGATTTCGGCAAGATGCTTGAAGCTTTGGGCAAGAGAGCCAAAACTCAGATTGAAGTTTTTTCCAAGCTCACGGAGCGCTTCAGTTCGGAATTGCAGAAAGGCTGGGAAATCAGCCTGGAGGAGATTGCTTCCATGCTGAAGATTAAACGCGAGGCACTTTTGCGCACCATCAAGAAGTTAGAGGAGCAGGGACTCTTGGAATATCGGCCACCTTTTAAAGGTACGGAGATTAAAGTTCTGAAGTCGGTTCATCCAGCTGATTTGGAATTGGATTTTTCAGCCCTCAAAGAAAAGGAGCGTCGGGCTTATGAAAAACTGGATGAGATGGAGTCCTATGTCTATTCTGATCTCTGTCGCCAACAGTATATTTTGAATTACTTCGGTGACCATGATTCTAAAAAGTGCGGTCATTGCGATGTTTGTTTGAAGAAGGGACCAACAGTGACCACCCCCAGTTATTTAGGTGACTATTAATCATATGAAGCAGAAAACCAGAGACAAAATCTTGAATATTGTGAAACTCAATTATGCCGATATTGCCAATGAGTTTAACACTACTCGGAAAAAATACATTTGGCCCAGTCTTAATGACTTTGCTCGGATGGTACGTCCAGACGCTCGGGTTTTGGATGTCGGTTGCGGTAATGGCCGTTTAATGGAGGTTTTGGAGGACAAAAAGGTAGATTATCTGGGAGTGGATAGCAGCCGGGGGCTGATTAAGCTGGCTCAAAGCAACTATCCACAGCAGCAATTCCTGGTGGGCGATATTTTGCAATTAGATCAAATTGAAGCTAAGAACTTTGATTATGTTTTTAGTATCGCTGTCTTGCATCATCTGCCCGGTCGGAAACTGCAAACCGAAGCCTTGAAGCAAATGGCTGACAAGCTGACACCTCAAGGTGAGATGATTATCAGCGTCTGGAATTTATGGTCGCAGGGGAAATATCTCAAATTAATTTTTGTCACTTATCTAAAATATTTATTCTCTAAAAGCAGATTGGATTTTGGCGATATTTTATTCTTCTGGAAAAATTCTCATGGCACTAAGTTGAGTCTGCGTTATTATCACGCCTTTTCGCTGAGGGAGTTAAAAAAAATTAGCCGGAGAGCTAATTTAAAAATCGTTAAAACGGTCAAGGACAAGTTTAACTATTATTTAGTTTTGCGGAAATCTTAGGCTCTAAAAGCGCGTAGAATATCTCTGATATCTTCAATATCTTTTTCGGTTAGGCCCAGGCTTAACCTTTTTTCGTATAGGGGGTGAGTATCTCTCTGAATCTTGTCGGAAGTGATGGCGATGCCTTCTCTAATATCTCTTTTGTAGTCACCGATAATATCCAAGACCAGTCTTTTATTTTTCTCATCCAGGTTGGAGAAGCGCGAATTACTATGAACCATTTGATCCAGCTTGTTTTCAATTTGTTCGCCGGTCATGGTTTTGACATTCTTCATTAAATCTTTGATATCCATATTTTTTTTTTGTTTAATTATTTACCCTCTAATTATAGCAGATTCAAAGTATTTTTTGAATCTTGACACCCCCTGGGGGTGTGTAGTATACTGGTTTTATATGGACAAAACACTAACCCAAAGAATCAACAATATCAGCGGCCAATTGGCCGGCATTAACAAGATGCTGGCTGAAAAAGAGCCGGACTGTTTTCAAATTATCACTCAACTGAAGGCTATCAAGTCAGCGGTTTCTTCGCTCATGGAGAAATATATGGCCAGCGAGTTTGAGTGTTGTTTGAATCGCAATCAGCCCGAAGAAAGAGAGCAACTGAAAAAGATTTTTGCGGAGATCGCTAAAAAATAACTAATAATTTAATTAAAATTGGTATCAGAAAACTTGGTTTTTTGTGCCAATTAATAATTCTATGTCGAATGCTTTAGAGCTAACTAAAGATAATTTTAAGAGTGAAGTTTTGAGTTCCGAACAACCAGTCTTGGTTGATTTCTGGGCTCCTTGGTGTGGTCCTTGCCGCATGATGGCTCCAATTTTAGATGAAATGGCCGCTGAATTACAGGGCCAGGTCAAGATTGCCAAAGTGAACACTGAGGATGCCGCTAATCAAGATTTAGCGATGGAATACAACATCCAAAGCATCCCTAACATGAAGTTATTCAAAGGCGGCCAAGTGATTGCCGACTTTATCGGCTTACGTGACAAGGGCAGCTTAGTGCGTGATATCAATGAAGCTTTAGCTAAATAATATTAAAATATATGGCTACTTTCGATAATATTCTCTCTCGTTTGCAAGACGTCAAAACTAGTGAAGGCTTAAGTGATCGAGCTATTGAACTCTTGTCGGCCCCGAAACGAGTGAAGTTCGTCGAGTTGGATGTCGATGGCAAAAAATATCCGGCCTGGCGCATCGTCTTCAATGATGCTTTGGGCGCCGGCAAGGGTGGCATCCGTTTTCATCCTGAGGTGTGCGAGGATGAGGTCAAGTCTTTGTCGTTTTGGATGGCTATCAAGAACTCCTTAGCCGGTCTGCCTTATGGCGGCGGCAAGGGCGGTGTCAAGTTTGATCCCAAAACTACCAATTCAGCGACCATGGAGAAGATCAGTCGCGCCTTTATCGATGCTTTTCATCCTTATTTGGGGCAAGATATCGATGTCCCAGCGCCTGATGTTTATACCAATTCGCAGATTATGGCCTGGATGCTTGATGAATTTGAACAGAAAGTCGGCCATCATGAGCCGGGGATGATTACCGGCAAACCGCTGGAGCTTGGCGGCTCAGCCCTACGGGGTGACGCTACCGCTCGTGGCGGCTATATTGTTATCAAAGAAATGGCCCAGACTGTTTTGGGAACCGATCGAGATTTGAAAGTTTCTATTCAAGGATTTGGCAATGCCGGTCTCAACATCGCCTCCATGTTAATCGCCGACGGTTTCAAGATTACGGCTGTCAGCGACAGTCAGGGTGGTGTCTATGATGAAAATGGCTTAGACATTCCTCGTTTGATTGAAATCAAGACTAAGGGTGGTAATGTGCAGGAATTAGCCTCAGCTCAAAAAATCACCAATGCCGAATTACTGGAACTGCCGGTTGATATTATGGTGCTGGCCGCTCTGGAAAATCAAATTACCGCCGTTAACGCTGACCGCGTGCAGGCTCGCTGTATTGTGGAGCTGGCCAATGGCCCGGTTGATTATCGCGCCGACCAAATTTTATTTAACAAAGGTATTATGGTGGTACCGGATATTCTGGCTAATTCCGGCGGAGTGATCGTCAGTTATTTTGAATGGAGTCAGAATCGCACCGGTAATATTTTGGATAATAATTATCTGAGTAATTTGCTGGTGGAGAAAATGAAATCTTCCTGGCAGGCGGTTTATGCCAAATACCAAGAGAAGGACAAGAAGATTGATTTTCGTTTGGCGGCTTACATTATCGCTATTAATAGAATTTTGGCGGCGGAGAAATACCGTGGCCGAATCTAACTCTCATATATGAATTACGATTTATTAATCATTGGCGCCGGTCCGGCCGGATTTTCGGCTTCCATCTACGCCTCTCGCTACAAGATCAAGCATGCGATTATCGGTGAGATCACCGGCGGTTTGATGGCCGAAGCTCATAAGGTTTGTAATTTCCCTTCCGAGGTGGAAATCAACGGTTTTGATTTAGCTATGAAGATGAAGGCTCATGTTGATAGCTTTGGGACCGAGACCATCGCCCAAAAAGTGACGGCCGTTGAAAAAGCCGCTGACCATTTTGTGGTCAAGACGGCCGGTGGCAAAGAATTTACCGCCAAAACTATTTTGTTGGCGACCGGTACCATTCATCGCCATTTAGATTTGGCTGACGAGGGTCGCCTGCGCGGCAAAGGAATTTCCTATTGCGCCACTTGTGATGCCATGTTTTTCAAAAACAAAGTGACCGCGGTTATCGGCGGCGGCAATAGTGCTCTGACCGCAGCTCTGTATTTAGCGGAGGTGGCCGAGAAAGTCTATCTCATTGTCCGCAAAGATCAGTTTAAAGGTGAAGTAGTTTGGATTGATTCGGTCCGAAGTAATCCCAAGATTGAAGTTATCTTCAATACCAATGTGGTTGGTCTGGAGGGCACCGAGAAATTGGAGGCCATCAAGCTCAGCCAGCCGTATCAGGGCAGTGATGCTTTGGCGGTTTCCGGTTTGTTCATAGAAATTGGTTCACATCCCGACACTTCTTGGCTGGAAGCTTTGAGTCTGGAAGTTGATGGTGCTGGTTATCTGAAGGTCAAAGGTGATCAGGCCACTAATCGTGTCGGTGTCTGGGCGGCGGGAGATATTACCAATGGCTCTAACGGCCTGCATCAAATTGTGACGGCTTGCTCGGAGGGAGCGGTCGCGGCAGCTGGAATTTTTCAATACTTACAGCAGAATAAATAATTAGGGGTAATAAAAAAAACAGGGCAGCGCCCTGTTTTTTGTATCTCGATTTTTCTAAGTCTTAGTTAGTGGCGCAACCAGCGGCAGCGGAACCACCGGAGGTATCAGTAGCGGTGCCAAAACCAGCGGCTGGAGAGGTGGTAGACAAAGCTTTCTTACAAGCTTCTGGAGCCTTGTCGAAGCCGGCACAGATGGAGTTTAACAAGCTCTGAGGATCGCGAGCGCTCTGAGATTCAGCTCCATTGATAATCAAGGTTGGGGAACCACCGACATTGTATTTAGCGTTGTCATCCTTGAAAACGTCAAATGATGGGTAGCTGCCTTTGTAGCCAACTTTATTGGCGGCATTCTCAGTCACCTTGTATTGTTTGTCGGTCTTGTCCACGCAAGTCTTTAACTTAGCAGTGTCAATTTTAGCGGTCTTCAAACATTCATCGCTATTACCGGCACCTAAGAAACATTTGAGGTAGCTGAAGTATTTAGCTTTCTGTTCTTTATTGATACAATATTGGCTTAATTCTTCTTTCAACTCTTTGTCACCGTGCATAGCATAGTCACAGAATTTGATTTCAAAATTAATCTTGTCGCCTAAAGCCTCAACTGCTGGTAAGATGCCCTTTTCAATTTGAGTGCCGTAAGGGCAATGGCTCATTACAAACAGCTCGACTACCGGTTTGGCAGTTTTTGGAACTTCAGTTGGAGCGGTAGCTGGAGCGTTGTCAGCTGTTTCTGGGGTGGCAGTAGCTGACTTAACTTCTAAAGCCTGAGGGAATAATTTGGAACCGTCCTTAGTCATGTAGGAATCAATGATTTGACCGGAACCGACGTTCACCGATAGTTTATAAAGACCATTTTCTTCCACCACTTTGTCGATAGTTGCTTTACTGCCGTTAGCCATTAAGTTTTCGTTAATGTATTTTTCGGCGCTAGCTTTAGCTTGATCCGCACTTAAATTCTTTTTAAAGGCGGCGTTCAGGTTGGAACTGCAACCTGACAGGGTGACGGCAATAGTCAGAACTAATGCCACGAGGAAAGCATTTTTTCTCATAGTTTTTAAATATTACTGTTGCCAAATTAGGCTTGGCCTAAGCAGTAATTAAGTTTATTATTTTATTAAACGTTATTAGATTATAGCAAAAACCAAAACAAGATTCAACCTACTTGACTTGAGTTAAAAATTGGGTTAGTTCTTCCGGCAGACCGACTGTAAAGCTTTGTTTAACGCCGCTTAAATCAGTAAATTCCAACTTAGTGGAAGCCAAAAAAACTCGGCCCAAATTATACTTTTTATTCTTAATCTTGGATTGTTTGTTGTTGTAAAGACCATCGCCGACAATGGGGTTACCGTAAGCATGCAAATGAACTCGAATCTGGTGGGTACGACCGGTTTTAATAATGACGCTTAGGAGGGTAAAATTAATAAATCTCTTAATGACCGAGAAAGTGGTGGCGGCTTGGCGCACTCGCACGTCATCATTTTCTTCATCGAAATTTTTGGGAACTGCCGCCATCTTGTAGCCCTTGGTAGAGCGCTTAATTGGGAAATCAATTTCGTCATTGTCTTTTAATACCTTGCCATAAACTAAAGCGGTGTATTCCTTAGTAATAGTTCGCTTCTTGAATTGTTCTTTAAGACTCTCGTAGCTGTTGTGATTTTTGGCAATAACCATTAAACCGCTGACATCTTTATCCAGGCGGTGCATAATGCCGGGACGATCTAAGTCTTCACCGACCTGGCCAATCTCGGGGTATTTTTCCAATAACCAATCAACTAGAGTTTTTTCTTTAATATGGGGTGCGCCATGTACTAAAAGGCCGGCTGGTTTATTAATAACCAGATAATCTTTGGTGTCGGCGATAATTTCGATCTTGTTCATAATATTTCTTTATTTTCTAAAACCGTCGCACTCGGCTTGTTATTTTTTGGTAGAATTAATTTTAGGTCTTCTTTGCCGATAGCTTTCAGGACTAACAAGGAGAGAGTATAAATAACTCCGGCGTAGATAATAGTCATTAACAGGCCGGTTTTGGTGGCAGAAAAATTAACCGGTAGTAAGCAGAGCATGGCGCCCATAAACATGGAAGCCATGAAGGCTTTCCCGGCAATTCTGAAATTAAGCGAAAGGGCTGTATACTTCTTAGCGTAATACGCAGCAAAAAGCAATATTGCTAGCTCGCTGTAAATGGTGGTCCAGGCCGCTCCCAAATAGGAATATTTTGGGATAAAGATTAGGTAGCCGGCCAGAGCGGTGATGCTGGTAAAAATATAAGCTCCAATGATTTTCTTTTGCTTGTTGACGGCAATAATGACGTGAGAAAAGATACAGCTGATAAAAATAATAGCGGCTGCCAAGATCAGGATTTGCAAGATTGGGCCGGCAGCGGAGAACTCCGGACCGGCAATAATGGTCATGAGGTCTTTAGCTACAAACTGTGTGCCGACAATCATTGGAAAAGCCATTAGAAGCATGAAGTCTAAAGATCTCTGCCAGACTTTCTGGAAGCGCTCGGTATTTTTTTTGATCCAGTCGGCGGTCAGAATTGGCAGGACGACGCCGGCGAACATAAAGGGAACAGTCACCAGCACATCAATTATTTTGTAGACAGAGCCATAGATACCGACTTCAGTGGAGCTCTTGATGAGTGATAATATTAAAGTGTCGGCTTTAAGGTAAATTAAGTTGAAGGCAATGGTTAGAGCCAGGGGCCAAGATTTTTTGATAATAGCATTCCAAATGGTTCGGTCGTAGGCTAATCTCAAGGAAATGAATTCTCGGGAAAGGTAGAATTGAATACCAAAGCTGATTCCTGATGATAGCACTGTAATCCAAAGAATATCTAACAAACTGCCATGGCAATAGGCGATAATCATAATTCCCAAGAGGAGTACCACGCGGCTGATAATATCGGCCCAGACGGCGCGATTCATAGTCAGTCTCTTTTGGAAAATGCCGGTCATTATTTGGTTGAGGGCGACAAACAAGAAAGAGAGAGCGGAAATTAAAACACCAATTTTGATGCTGGCACCGTAAGGAAAGAAGAGGACGATGACCGGTCCGAGACCTAAAAAGATTAAAGCGGAGAGTAGTCTGAGAGCCAATAGATTATTTAGGACTTTGTTTTCATCGGCTTCCGGATCGCTGATCATCTGGACGGTGACCAGGGTCAGCCCCAAGTCAGCAATAATGGCGAAGAAGGATATGAAGGTAAAAATAGTGGTGTATTCACCGAATCCGGCCGCTCCCAAATAGCGGGTCATGAGGGCCAGGGCTCCGAGCCCCAGGATGGTGGAGATAATTTTACCAAAGATTTGAACAAAGGTATTTTGGGCGACTTTTTTGGATAAATTCATGAGATTAGTTGTTTTTCAATTTATTATCGTGTATAATAGAAGTAATCAATTTGATTATAACATAATATAACCAAGATATGAAAATCAACAAAAAACAAATATTATCAGCCTTGATTTTAAGCTTCGCCTTTTTATTGCTCTTTTCTTTCTCCACTGCTCAGGCCCAACAAGCTCCAGCCCCAACTCCTAGCGGTAATTGGGAAAATCAAGTGGGAATAACCGAGGTCGGTCAGGTCTATGGTCAGGATTCACAAGCTCCTACCAGTATCATTACCATCATTGTCCGCATCATTAACTATTCATTAATGCTCCTGGGAGTTCTTTTCTTCGGCCTGTTTGTCTTTAGTGGCTATCAATGGATGTCGGCTGGTGGTAATGAGGACGCTATCTCTAAAGCTCAGGCTCGTATGAAGAATGCTATCATTGGCATGGTCATTGTTTTAGCTTCTTGGGCCATAGTTGAATTTGTGATTATGAAAATTATCTTAGCCTCCACCAATCCTGATTTGCACACCGGTACTCAGTATGATGTTAATCCTATTCACTGGTAATTTGCCTCTTTGATCAACAAATGCCACAATTATTCCTAATTGTGGCATTTAATTTTGGAACAAATGATTAATAAGAAAATAAAAATTTTTTGGTTAAGCGCTGAAGTGGCGCCACTGGTTAAAGTGGGTGGCCTAGCGGATGTTGCCGGATCGCTACCGCCGGCGTTATTTAAGATTGGTTGCGATATTCGTCTGTCGTTACCTTATTACGGTTCCATTAAAACTCCGGCTAAGATACTGCTCAAAGGATTGAAAGTTGTTTGGGGTAAGAAGGAAACAACTTTTGATGTTTATTTGGCTACTCTGCCAAACACTAGTATCCCAGTTTATTTAATTAAGCATCCTTTGTTCTCCGGACCGGAGGTTTATACTAAAAGTAAGAGTTTGGAGCGTTTCTCTCTATGGTCTAAGGCCTCTTTAGTGCTCATTACCGCCCTGGATTTTGTCCCCGACGTTCTACATTTAAATGATTGGCACGCCGCTCTAGTCCTAGATTTTCTACCTGAGTTCAGACAGGAATACCCATCGGTCTTTAGTCGAGTCAAAATCCTCTATACCATTCATAACTTGGCCAATCAAGGTTATGACGCTCGGCGCAATTTAAATCCGATGGCCGGTGGCATCAAGCACGCGGATTATATTAATACCGTCAGCCCGACTTATGCTAAAGAAATTCTGACTAAAGAATATGGTGCCGGCCTCAACCGGAATTTATTAAAACGCCGCCGGAATCTGAGTGGTATTTTGAATGGGATTGATTTAAATCGCTTCAATCCTCAAACCGATTCTGATTTGTCCTGGCATTACTCGGCTCGGAACTTATCCGGCAAATTTCAAAACAAATTGGCTTTGCAAAAAACTCTGGGACTGGAAGTTTCTCCCGCTCAACCGCTTTTAGCTTTTGTCGCTCGACTCAGTTGGCAGAAGGGAGTGGAATTATTTACCGCTGAGTTCTTTTCCGGTTTAATTGAAAAATATCAAGCGCAATTTATTTTTCTGGGAGATGGCGAATTGCGCTACAAAAAATATCTGACTCGGATCGCCAAAAAATATCCCCGGAACGTGAAAGTTTTTTTCAAATTAGATTTACCTCTGGCCCAAAAACTGTATGCCGCTTCCGACTTCTTTTTGGTCCCTTCTCGTTTTGAGCCTTGCGGCTTGACTCAGATGATGGCGATGCGTTATGGTTCAATCCCAATCGTTCGATCGGTGGGCGGGCTGAAAGATACTGTCAGCAGCCGTAATGGCTATACTTTCAAAGATTACTCCACTATTGCTCTTCAAAAGGTAGTTAGTGGTGCCTTGCGGGATTTTTCTTTAAACTCAAAATTGATTGAAAATAAGCGCCAAAATGGCATGAAAACTGACTTTTCTTGGCACTCTTCAGCTTTGAAATATGTTAAATTGTATCAAAAGATGATAAAATAGGATTAGACGTTTAAAATTTTAATTTCTATGGCTAAAAAGAATAATGACCCTTTAGATAAGATTGCTCTCCCTAAGATTAACTTGGATAATCGAGCTAAAAACAGCATCGTAATTATTTTGATTGTCGCCCTGGGGCTCGTCAGTCTTTTGGGGCTCTTTAATCTGTCCGGCAGCTTCGGTCTCTTCCTGTCTTCCAATTTGACTCTGGCTTTCGGTTGGGGTAAATGGGCCTGGCCGCTTTTTCTTTTGGCTTGGGGCTGGTTTTTGTATAAAGGCAAACAGCACCAGATTAATTTTTTTAACTACCTCGGTCTATTTTGTTTATTTATTTCCTATCAGAGCTTATTCCATTTTTTCTTTTCCGATCTGCGCGCCCAAGAGGTGATTGCTGAGGGAATGGGCGGCGGCTATGTCGGTTACTATCTCTCGCTGCTGGGTAAAAGCGTTTTAGGTTTTTGGGGTGGTATGATTATGCTCATGGCTCTTTTCTTTGTTTCTTTAGTTTTGATTTTAAATACCCCTCTCTCCCGTATCATCGGAGCGGAGAGTATCTTTGCGAAATTTTTTGCCAGCGCCAACTCAGTTATTAATCATCTTTTTGTCCGTCGCGTCAAAGAAGTTGAGGGTGAAAATGAAGAGCTGATTGAGGCAGAAGAATTAGAGGAAGAGCCGATTGCTACCCCGACTCCTAAAGTGGCTCCGGTTAGTATCAAAGAGGAGAAACTGGCTAAAAAAGGCGTATTTTTCAAGCAAAAGGCTATTAAATCTGAGGATGGCGGCGCCAAGAATGTTTGGCGCACTAAGAGCGTCAAGATTGATTTGCCGCTCGAATTGTTGAGCGTCAAAGTCGGTCAGGCTTTGGGCGGAGATATCGAAAAAAATACTACTCTCATTAAACATACTTTAGAAAATTTTGGCATTCCGGTCGAAATGGCTGAAACCAGTGTCGGCCCGACTGTCACTCAATATACTTTCAAACCGGCCGAGGGCATCAAACTATCTCGAGTGACAGCTCTGAGCAATGATTTGTCTTTGGCTCTGGCGGCTCATCCAATTAGAATTGAAGCGCCGATTCCGGGCAAGGCCTTGGTAGGTATTGAAGTTCCCAACAAGACTAAGGCGATTGTCGGTCTGCGTGAGATTTTGGAAGACAAGAGTTTCAAAACTAGAAATAATAATCTGATGGTGGCTCTTGGCAAGGATGTGGCCGGCGCGAATTGGTTATATGACGTCACTAAAATGCCTCATCTCTTGGTGGCCGGTGCGACTAATTCCGGTAAGTCAGTTTGTTTGAATGCTATCATTGTCAGTTTGTTATATCAAAACAGTGCCGAGTCTTTGCGCTTCATTATGGTTGATCCAAAACGAGTGGAGCTCCCGGCCTATAACGGTATTCCACATTTACTGACCCCGGTGATTACTGAAGTCAGCAAGACCATTAATGCGCTTAAATGGTGCTTGAATGAAATGGATAGACGCTACGATTTACTCAATCAAAGCGGCAAGAAAAATATTCAAGCTCATAATGAGGCTTCAAAAGAAAAGATGCCCTATATTATCTTTGTGATTGATGAGTTGGCCGATTTAATGGTTACGGCCGCCAAAGATATTGAGGGCAGCATTATCCGTTTAACTCAGATGTCTCGCGCTGTCGGTATTCACTTAATTCTGGCTACTCAGCGTCCGAGTGTGGACGTCATTACCGGTTTAATTAAAGCTAACATTCCGGCTCGTATTGCCTTCTCAGTGGCTTCAGCCATTGATTCCAAAACTATTTTAGATTGCTCCGGCGCCGAAAAACTATTGGGTAAAGGCGATATGTTATTTAGCGCTGCTGAAATGTCCAAACCTAAACGTCTGCAGGGTGCTTATTTAAGTGACGAGGAAATTTCACGTATTACCGAATACATCAAAGCCAACTCCGGTGAGGCGGAATATATGGAAGGCATCACCGACCGCCAAAAGGTTAGTGGTGTGGCCGGTGTCGGTCTGGATGGCAATCATGGTGATGAGGATGAATTAATGCAAGAGGCCAAGGAAATTATCATCAACATGGGACGAGCTTCTACTTCACTACTCCAACGTCGTTTGCGCGTCGGCTATGGCCGAGCTGCCAGTATTCTAGACGCCCTGGAAGAAGCTGGTGTTATTGGTCCCTCCAATGGTTCCAAGCCGCGCGAGGTCATGGTCAGTAAAGAACAGTTTGCCAGCATGAACAATCTCGGTCCGAGCGGTATGCCACTTCATGATCGTAAATCAACCAAGGCGCCTGATAATTATTTCGGTGACGAAGAGGGTGATGATGGCACTTTGGCTTTTGATTCCGAGGAAGAAGAGACGGTTGTTTCGTCTGAGCCGGAAGTAACAGAAGCACCTGTTATTGACGATTCCAATGAACCAGAGGCCGAGATCAAAGAGCAAGAGGCTCCTAGTGAGACTAAAGAAAAGACGAATACCCTGAGAGCTTTTTCCGATGATGAAGACGAAGGCATGTTCTTCTCGAAATAATAACTATTATTACCATGGACAAAATATTTAATTTGATCAAACGATATTTACCGCGGAAATTTTTCTCTCGCCTCCAACCCGCCTATCATTTTTTCCTCAGTTGGCTCGGCACCATCATCTATCAACATCCCAGTGAACACCTGATTGTAGTGGGAGTAACCGGCACTACCGGCAAAACTTCCAGCGTTTATTTGATTGCCAAAACTTTGGAGGCTGCCGGCTACAAAGTTGGTTATACCTCCACCGCCATGTTTAACAACGGCCAGAAAGAATGGCTAAATGACAAGAAAATGACCATGATTGGGCGTTTTTTCACGCAGAAAATCTTGCGCCAGATGGTTAACAACAAATGCCAGTACGCCATTATTGAAACCAGTTCCGAGGGCATCAGACAATTCCGTCATCGCTTCATCAACTATGATATCTTAGTTTTTACCGGTCTCTATCCGGAGCACATTGAATCACATGGCAGTTTTGAAAACTACAAACAAGCCAAAGGAAAATTATTCGCTCATCTGAAAAATTGTCAGACTAAGTATGTCGATGACTACAAAATAGTTTATCACCCGAAGAGTGAAATCAAGAAGTTAAATTACAATCGCGTCAAGAAAACTATTATCGCCAACTACGATGATGCTGAGGTTAATTATTTCTTGAGTTTCTGGGCCGAGCAAAAGATAGGTTACACTTGCGGTGTTCACAGCGACAAATCGGAAGAGTTGACCTACAACGAAGAACTGAAACAAAACATCGAACTGGTGAAGTGCGGCAATATTAATGTTTCCGGCAAGGGCACTTCTTTCGACGTTTTTCTGCTGTCGGAGTTCTTTTCCGCTCACAACAAAGACCACCAGGATATTAATATCAAACTTCATCTTTTAAGCGATTTTAGCGCCATTAATGCTATGACAGCCGTCTCGGTCGGGCTAAGCCAGGGACTGAGCCTCAAACAGATCAAGAAGGGTCTGGAATTGGTAAAAGGTATTACCGGTCGCCTGGAGATGATTAATGAAGGCCAAGCTTTTACCGTGGTGGTTGATTATGCCTTTGAACCAAAGGCGGTGGCCAAGTTGTATGAAGCCGTCAAACTTATTCCGCATCAAAAAATCATTCATGTCTTAGGATCGGCCGGCGGCGGTCGCGACAAATCACGTCGTCCTCTTCTGGGAGAGCTAGCCGGACAAAATGCGGACTATGTTATTATTACCAACGAAGATCCTTACGATGAAGACCCTAATGTTATCATTGAAGAAGTTTCTCTGGGGGCGGAGAAGATGGGTAAGGTCAACAAACAAAATTTATTTAAAATTCTAGATCGCCGTGAAGCTATCAAGAAAGCTCTGAGTCTCTCCGGGGCCGGCGATATTCTTTTGCTCACCGGCAAGGGGAGCGAACAAGCCATTTGTATCGCTCGGGGTGAGAAAATTCCTTGGGATGACCGACGAGTGGTCCGGGAGGAGCTCCTGAAGCTCTAAATTATTGTGGATAAGCTGTGGATTGACAAAAGCCAAATAATATAATACAATTGAAATTACTTTTAAACAGTTAATTTTTTAAAAGTGACTAATTATTTAAAATAACTCAAAGCTGTCTAAACTCAAGCCCTGATTGGTATTGGGATTTTTTTGTTGCTAGCGATTTTTTCGCTCACTTTAGCTAATTTTTTACTACTTTAAATAATAATAACAGCTGTCCCTGCACCTCCGCTGGAAGGGAGGGGTGGCTCTATCAAATATGGCCAATAACACGATCACACCGCATTCACTTAAATTAGGTGAACGCCGCTTTTTTACCGACTCCAAGGAGTCGATTCCGATGCCTGATTTGATTGAAATTCAAAAAGACTCTTACAAATGGTTTTTGAAAGAAGGTCTGGCTGAACTTTTTGATGAAATTTCTCCGATTACTGATTTTAATAATCGCGATTTAGAGTTGTATTTTGAAGATTACTATTTAGACAAACCAAAATTCAGTGAAGTAGAAAGTCGCGCCAAGAACATTACTTTTGAAGCTCCTCTCCGTGTCAAAACTACCTTACTCAACAAACGAACCGGCCAGAAAATCAAGCAGGAAGTCTTTTTGGGTGATTTTCCTTTAATGACTGACAAAGGTACTTTTATCATCAACGGTATTGAGCGCGTGGTCGTTTCGCAGTTAATCAGAAGTGCCGGTGTGATGTTTACCTCCGACTTTATCAAAGGCAAGAAATATTATGGTGCTAAGATTATTCCGAATCGTGGTGCTTGGTTAGAAATTGAAACCGATCCGAACAAAGTTATCTGGGTCAGAATTGACCGCAAGCGAAAGGTGGCCGTGACTTCTTTGATGCGCGCCTTTGGAATTGTCACCGATGAAGAGATTAAGAAATTTTTTAAAGATGTTGATATCGTCAAAGATACCGATGAAATCGGTTATATTGACGCGACTTTAGCCAAGGACGCTTCTCACGACGAAGCTGAAGGCTTACAGGAAGTCTATCGCCGTATTCGTCCGGGTGATTTGGCTACTGCCGAAAATGCTCGTTCCCTGATTCACTCCATGTTCTTCCGTTTTGATCGTTATGACTTCGGTCGTGTCGGTCGCTACAAATTGAATCGTCGTTTCGAAGAAAACCTACCAATCACCAAAGAGAACAGAATCCTGCGCCACGAAGACTTGGTAAACATTGTCCGGGAAGTTATCCGTTTGAATATCATCAAAGGCGAAGAAGATGACATTGATCATTTGGGTAATCGTCGCGTGCGCGCCATTGGCGGTTTGATTCAGAATCGTTTCCGTGTCGGTTTGGCTCGTATGGAGAGAATCATCAAAGACAAAATGAGTACTTCCGATATCAGCACTTTGACCCCGAACAAATTAATCAATGCTCGTCCGGTGATTGGTGTCGTCAAGGAGTTCTTTATGTCCTCTCAATTATCACAATTCATGGACCAGACTAATCCGCTGGCTGAGTTGGAACATAAGCGTCGTTTGTCAGCTATGGGTCCTGGCGGTTTGACCAGAGAACGAGCTGGTTTCGATGTCCGCGATGTGCACACCACTCACTATGGTCGTATTTGTCCGATTGCTACTCCGGAAGGTCCAAACATCGGTTTGGTGGGCCATTTATCCAGCTATTCTCGCTTGAATAGCTATGGTTTCTTGGAAACCCCATATCGTAAAGTGAAGAAAGAAAAAGGCCATCAGACCGTCTCCGATGAGATTATCTTTTTAGACGCTTTTGAAGAAGAAAAATATATTACCGCCGATGCCACTATTCCGCTTGATCAAAACGGTCACTTTTTGGTGAATCGTTTTGACGTTCGTAAGTTTGGTAAACCGGCCACAGAAGATGTAGAGAATATTGATTTGATTAGCGTTGCCGCCAACCAGATTATTTCCATCGCCACTTCCTTGATTCCATTCATGGAACACAATGATGGTCAGCGCTCTTTGATGGGTACTAATATGCAACGTCAGGCTGTGCCTTTGATTAGAGCTGAGGCTCCGGTCGTCGGTACCGGCGTGGAAGCTCGTGCCGCTCGCGACAGTGGTCATGTGGTGCTCGCTGAAGAAGACGGTGTAGTCGTGAAGGTTGATGCCGCCACGATTGAAATTGAAAACAAGAAAGGCAAGATTAATCATTATAATTTAAATAAATTTTTACGCTCCAACTCTTTGACTTGTATCAACCAACATCCGCTCGTGGATGTGGGTGACAAAGTGAAGAAAGGTGATGTGATGTCCGATGGTCCTTCTATTGATAATGGTGAGTTGGCTTTGGGCAAGAATGTGCTGGTCGCCTTCATGACTTGGGAAGGTTATAACTATGAAGACGCCATCATTATTTCTGAGAGACTGGTGAAGGAAGATGTTTATTCTTCCGTTCATATTGAAAACTATACTATTGATGTCCGCGATACCAAGCTTGGTCCGGAAATTATCACCAATGACATTCCAAACATCTCCGAAGAAAAACTCAAGAACTTGGATGAAGACGGTATCATCAGAATCGGTGCCGAAGTTTCTTCCGGTGATATTTTAGTCGGCAAGATTACCCCTAAAGGTGAGACTAAATTAAGTGCTGAAGAAAAATTATTACGCGCTATTTTCGGTGAAAAGGCTAAGGATGTTCGCGATTCTTCACTTTATTTGGAACACGGTGAACACGGCAAGGTGGTGGACGTGAAGATTTTCTCCCGCGAAGAAGGTGACAAGCTCTCTACCGGTGTTTTGAAATCCATTCAAGTCTCCGTGGCCAACCTCCGCAAGATTCAAGTTGGTGACAAGATGTCCGGTCGTCATGGTAACAAAGGTGTTATTTCCAAGATTGTTCCGGTTGAGGATATGCCTTACATGGCCGATGGTACTCCGATTGATATCATTCTTTCTCCTCTCGGTATTATCTCTCGTATGAACTTGGGTCAGTTGCTCGAAACTCATATGGGTTTTGCCGCCAAGAAGTTGGGCTATCGCGTTGCGACTCCGGCTTTGAACGGTTTGCAGGAAGAAGATATCAGAAACGAATTGAAACGAGCCGGCTTGCCGGAAAATGGTAAGGTTATTTTAAGCGACGGTAAGACCGGCGATGATTATGACCACGCCATCACCGTTGGTATTAAATATGTTTTGAAATTGAATCATATGGTGGAAGACAAGATCCACCAACGATCAATCGGTCCATACTCGCTCATTACCCAACAACCTTTGGGTGGTAAAGCGCAGTTTGGTGGCCAGAGATTCGGTGAAATGGAAGTTTGGGCTCTTGAAGGTTATGGTGCCGCTCATACTTTACAGGAAATTTTGACCATTAAATCAGATGATGTGACCGGTCGTTCCAAGGCTTATGAAGCCATCATCAAGGGTGAAGAGATTCAGAAGCAAAACGTCCCGGAATCTTTCAACGTCTTAGTCTCCGAGTTAAAAGGCTTGGGCTTGAATGTTGAACTCTTGGGAGGTACTCCGCGCTTGACTGAGGAAGAAGAAATTGAAGCTCAAATTAAAGGTGAGAAAATATTAGAAGCTGAAATCGTCGAATCAGCTGATGGCATCACAGAAGAATATAAAGCGATGACCGAGAAAGAAGGTCTTAATCCTGAAGAACTTTCCGGCCTGTCGGTAATTAATCCTGAGGAATAAGTTACTCCTAATTATTCATTAAACCATAATTAAACATATGCTTAATCCTATCAAAACCAGTGACTTCGATGCCGTCCGCTTAAAACTGGCCTCCCCGGAAGAGATTTTTTCTTGGAGCCACGGTGAAGTCATCCGTCCGGAAACTATTAACTATCGTACTCAGAAACCGGAGAAAGACGGTTTATTCTGCGAACGTATTTTTGGTCCAACCAAGGACTGGGAGTGTGCTTGCGGTAAATATAAAAAGATTCGCTACAAGGGTGTCGTTTGCGACAAGTGTGGCGTGGAAGTCACCCGCAGTGTTATCAGACGCGAACGTATGGGCCATATCACTTTGCAGGTGCCGGCCACTCACGTTTGGTTCTTGCGCGGTTTGTCTTCCAAGATCGGTTTGATTTTGAATCTCAGTATCCAGTCTTTGGAAAAAGTAGTCTATTTCGCCAACTTCATTATTACCGATGTTGATGAAACTCTAAAAGAAGCTACCTTAGATCAAATCAAGCGCGAATACAAGAGCAAGAAGAAGAATATTGAAGATGCTTATGATCGCGAATATAAAGCGGCTATTGACAAAGCTGCCAAGGATCAGGCTCTGAAGATGAAGGAAGAAAAGATGACCGCTTTGGATTCCGACTTTGAAGAAACCAAGAGCGAGTTGAAAGAATTAAAACCATTATTAATTATTACCGAACAAGAATATCAGACTTTAAGTATGAAGTTCGGTCATTTATTTGAGGCCGGAATCGGAGCTGATGCCGTCCGCAAATTATTATCTAAGATTAATTTAGATAAGAGCATCAAAAAATTGGAAGACAAGTTGGAAGGTTCTCAGGATGCTAAACGAGAGAAGTTAGTGAAGCGCTTGAAGCTTCTCAAAAACTTCCGCAACAACAACATTCGTCCCGAATGGATGGTTCTAAATATCATCCCGGTTATTCCTCCGGATTTGAGACCAATGGTGGCTCTCGACGGTGGTCGTTTTGCCGCTTCCGATTTGAATGATTTATATCGTCGCGTGATTAACCGCAACAATCGCTTGAAGCAATTAATCGACTTAAATGCTCCGGAAGTTATCTGCCGTAATGAAAAGCGTATGTTGCAAGAAGCGGTTGATTCCTTGTTGGATAACTCTTCTCGTAACACCAAGACAGTGACCGCTTCTACCGGTCAAAAGAGACAGCTGAAATCTTTAGCTGATACTTTGAAAGGTAAGCAGGGTCGTTTCCGTCAGAACTTACTCGGTAAGCGCGTGGACTACTCCGGTCGTTCCGTAATCGTGGTTAATCCAAAGTTAAATTTGGATCAATGCGGTTTGCCGAAGATTATGGCTCTGGAATTATTCAAACCATTTATCATTTCCAAGTTAATTAAGCGTGAAATTGTGCACAATGTTCGTAGCGCTTCACGTTATATCGATGCTGGTCATGACGAAGTTTGGGATATTTTAGAAGAGATTATTAAAGGCGCTTACGTTTTGTTAAATCGCGCTCCGACCTTACATCGTTTAGGTATTCAGGCTTTCCGCCCGGTCTTAATTGAAGGTAAGGCGATTCAGATTCATCCGCTCGTTTGTACGGCTTTCAACGCCGACTTCGACGGTGACCAAATGGCCGTTCATGTTCCATTGACTAAAGAAGCGGTGGCTGAAGCTCGCGATATTATGCTGTCTTCCCATAACTTACTGAAACCAGCGACTGGCGATCCAATCGTTACTCCGTCTCAAGATATCGTTTGGGGTGCTTATTACATCACTTTCAGCGATGAAAACTTTAATAGCAAAGAAGACAAAGAATTACGCGCTTTCTACAGTGAAGATGACGCCATTTTAGCTTATGAACATAAATTCATCAGCTTACACGAACCAATCAGAGTGAAACTGTCGACTAAGGGCTTGGTTCGCACTACTGTCGGTCGCGTCATTTTGAACACTATTATTCCGGAAAAATTGAAGTTCATCAACGAAGTGGTTGGTAAAGGAAAATTGAAAACTTTGATCCGCGAATGTTTGGCTGTTTATGGCGAAGCGGAGACTGTGAAGTTTGTTGATGACTTGAAGAACAAAGCTTTTGACTTCATCACCAAATCCGGTTTGTCTTGGGGCTTCGGTGATTTACCAAACTTACCAGAGAAAGATGCTTTGATTGAAAAAGCCGTGGTAGAAGTCGACAAGATTAGAGAACAATATGAAGAAGGTTTACTGACTGAAAGCGAACGCTACGGCAAGGTGATTGAAACCTGGACTAACACTAAGGAAATCATTGCTGACATTTGCAAGAAGAGCTTGGCCAACGTTCTGCCACTCTACTCCATGATTGAGTCCGGTGCTCGTGGTTCTTGGTCTCAGCCGGTGCAGATTCTGGGTATGAAAGGTTTGGTGGCCTCTCCTTCCGGTGCCATTATTGAATTGCCGGTTAAAGGTAACTTCAAAGAAGGTTTCGGTGTGCTCGAATACTTCATCTCCACTCACGCGACTCGTAAAGGTTTGTCCGATACCGCCCTTCGTACCGCTAACGCCGGTTATTTGACTCGTCGTTTGGTGGACGTTGCTCAGGATGTGATTGTAACCGAAGAAGACTGTGGCGATACCGAAGGTTTTGTTTTCAACAAGAAAGAATGTGAAGATAACGGTGAGGACTTCTTCAAGAAGATTTCCGGTCGTTATTTAGCTAAAGACTTGTTGGATGTCAAAGGTAAGGTGGTAATGAAAGCTGGCGCAGTTTTAGATGAAGATGCTATTAAAGCGGTTAAAGAAGTTAATGTTGAAAGTGCTTGCGTTCGCTCCGTTTTGAGCTGTCATTTACATAAGGGCATTTGCGCTCATTGTTATGGTCAAGATTTGGCCTATAACAAGGAGGTCAAACTTGGTACCACTGTCGGTATCATTGCCGCTCAATCCATTGGTGAGCCCGGTACTCAGCTGACTATGAGAACCTTCCATACCGGTGGTGTGGCTGGCGCTGACGATATCACTCAAGGTTTACCTCGTGTGGAAGAAATTTTCGAAGCTCGTCCACCGAAGAAGAAAGCCTTGATCGCCGATGTTGATGGTTTGATTAAGATTGAATTCGGTCAGAAGACCATCAAAGACAAGGATGGCAAGGAGATTCTGGTTAACAGCTCTCAGGAAAAGGTCTTGAAACTGTGCTATACCGTCAAAGATGAAAAGGGCAAGGAAGAAGATGTCACTCAAGAGTTTGTTATTCCTCGCGGTACTATGATTTGGGTGAAGGATGGCGAGAAGGTCAAGAAAGGGGCCCGCTTAACTGAGGGTAGCTTTAACCTCAAGGAATTATATGAACTTTGCGGTCGTTTGGAAGTCCAGAAATATATTATCAAAGAAATTCAATACGTTTACTCTTCTCAGGGTCAGCCTTTGAATGACAAGCACGTCGAAGTTATCGCTCGTCAGATGTTTTCTCGTCACTTAATCAAAGAAACCGGTGACACTACTTTGCTTCCGGGTGAAGTGGTGGAAGAAGAGGTCTTGTTTGAGGCTAACAAATCAGTCAAGAAACCGGCCGAGGCCGTTCGTTTGCTCTTGGGTATCACCAAGACTTCACTTTCGACTGATAGTTTCTTGTCTGCCGCTTCGTTCCAGGAGACCCCCCGCGTCTTAATCGAAGCTGCCGTTTCCGGCAAGATTGATTACCTGGAAGGCTTAAAGGAAAATGTCATTATCGGATGTCTCATTCCATCGGGGACCGGTTACAAGGGTAAGAAGAAGCGAGAGATTTATACTTAATTTTGAGTTGATAGATATAAAAAAGCACCTGAAATATGGTGCTTTTTTGTTGGGATAATTTCTGGTATAATGATATTAGCTTTATTTATGAAAAACCTCTCTTTTCGCATTAAAATTAGGCTGATTCTCTGGTCAATAGTTGTTTTGGCCGGCCTGGTTTTGGTTTATTTTGCCGTCCTACCTTTTGGTCGGGCAACCTATAATTATCATCCTTCCGGGCATGCTATTTTGGGGGGCAAGGGTTTTTTTGGTAACTTCACTCCGACTGACAGAATTGATACGACCGGAGACAATTTGAAGATTATTGGGGGCTCGGTCTACTTTTCTTTATTTACACCCCGGCGTTTTGAGAAGGCCAAGATGACCATTGTCTTCCGTGGTTTCGATTATGAAAGCTATCCCATCATGGAAGCCGGGGTAATGGTTGATCCGATTCTTCGCAACTATCGACTATATTCCATTTCCAATTATATTATTGATCACTTGGCCGGCGAATGGAAAACAAAAAAAGAAGGCGATTTGATGTTACTCCAGAAAGAGCCTAAGTATAGCAGTATTGATAATCTGCTGGATAATGTTCCGCCCAAAGGTGAACTGGCTTTCTATAATTATCAGTATAATTTTCCCTATCAGATTAATGACTATCAGGCCAGTTCAAAAATCATTAGCTTACCTGACCTGCGCGGTGCTTATCAATTTTACACTTACATCAACAACGAAACTTTGAATTGGTCGGTGGACTTCTACGACCTCAACCAAAACGCCGACAAAAATGGTGACGCGGTAAAAATTTATGTTTATGACTCCCAGCAAAAATCAGTCGCCGAATATGACTTGCCGGACGACGGCAACCGCGAGGACAATGGACAGATGAGCGGTCCTCGGAATCTAAAGATTAGTTTACCTAACCTACCAGCGGGAGTTTACAAGGTGGAAGTAAAAGCCAACGATGACGTGGTTAGCCGCCAGATTCAAACCACCCAGACTAAACTGGCTTTTATCTCCCATTTATGGCTCTATAATCACTCTGAGGCAGAGATTGGACTCTGGACCGATGGCAGCTTTTTGAAGCTTAAAGCGGCTGACCCCTTAGGCGTAGGAGAAATGCTTCTAAATGGCAATAGTTTCTTTATCCCTGAAACCTACAAACAGTATAAGGTTCCTTTTTCTGATTCTCAGACTATTAACGAACTAAAAGTTTTGCGCCCCGAGACGGTAGTGGAAACCAGTGGTGTCTTTTCTTTCTCTCCGGAAGCTCTATTTAATCCCGACACCAAGAAAATTGAAGCCGGCGCTAATTTGGCCGGCCTTAAAGAGATTGTCGCTCGCTATAATCCTCCGGTCAGTTTGGGTATTTGGAAGCAAGCGACTGTGGAAATGGACATCAGTGATGTTTATCGCGAGAAGGGTCAAACCAACTTTATGATTTCTATTCCCGGGCTTTTAGCTGAGAACCAGATTGTCGGAGCAGAAATTAAATCTATTAGCCTGGAGTTAACCGGGAAGAGTTTAATTGATAAGATCAAAGAGTATGTGGAATAAAAAGATTAAGTTTATAATCGGGTCCAAAAGCCATCAATTCTGCCAGGAGTTGTTTTATGCTTTATCAGGCGCTTTACTTTTGTTTGTCGCCCTGGAAATAGTCAAACCGCAGATAGTGACGGCCTATATCAGTCTCAGCTTTTTGTTGCTCCTTTGGTTTCTAAATGCTATGATTTTATTATTGTTTAAGAAGTCGGAGACAAAAAAATAACGACCTTCTGCTGGGAAGGTCGCTTTAGAGGGTTAAGACTTAAGACTTTCTTTTTTAAGACTTTTTGCAAACTGATGGGTGTTGATGGCGATGGCCAGCGGTGTGACAATGACAGTGCAGACGCCAATAAACCCATTTTCGAAAAACATTCCGGCAACAATACCGATGATAATTCCAATGAAAATAGCCAGAAGGTCGGTTTTTAACAGATCGGAATTACCTGCATATAATTTTCTCATTTTTCAGTGATATTAGTGATGCCATCATAATAACATATTTATTAATATTTGTCAATATGAGTAAGCTAGAGTCATTTTTAAGTCCGAAATCAGTAGCTATTATTGGTGCCTCATCTAACCCCATTAAGCTGGGGTGGCAGATTTTGGCTAACCTAAAATCAGCCGGCTTCTCCGGTAACATCTATCCGATTAACCCGAAAGAAACGGAAATTTTAGGCTTCAAGACCTATCCGAGTATTAGTGATTTGCGGGCCAAGGTTGATTTGGCCGTGATTGTTATCCCGGCGGCTTTGGTGATTGCTGAAATCAAAAAGGCAGCTGAGAGCGGCATCAAAAACCTAGTGATTATCTCGGCCGGTTTTGGTGAGGCTGGTAAAGACGGTCGGGTTATGGAAGCGGAAGTCAAAAAATTGGCCGCTGAACACGGATTGAATATTCTTGGTCCTAACTGTCTGGGCTTCGTTAACTATCGTTCTCGTTTGAATACTACTTTTGCTAATACTTTCGGAACTGATGAGAGCAAGAAGAATCATAACATTGCCTTCCTGTCCCAGTCCGGGGCTATTGGTAGTTCTGTTTTAGATTGGTCCAAGAACAAAAATATCGGCTTTTCACTTTTTGTCAGTTTGGGTAACAAGGCAGTGCTGGATGAGAATGACTTTTTGGAATATCTGTTAACCGATCAGAGTAGTGATTTAGTGGTAGCTTACCTGGAAGAAATTTCTGATGGTGGTCGCTTCTTAAATTTGGTTTCACGCTTATCCAAAATCAAGCCGGTCGCTATTTTGAAAGCCGGTCGGACAGCCGCCGGTAGTGCCGCCGCCATGTCTCACACCGGTAGTTTGGCCGGTGGTCCGAAGGCGGTGAAAGCGGCCCTGATTCGAAGCGGCGCCATTATTTTAAATGATATGAGCGAGTTATTTAACCTCATGCGGCTCATTAAAAAACCTTTGACCCTAAGTAATTCTGATCTATATCTAGTCTCTAATGCCGGCGGACCTTTGGTTATCAGTACCGACGAAGTGTCTAGCAGCAATTTGGTCTTGCCTCGGTTTTCAGCTGAGGTTAGCGGCAAAATTGCTAAGATTCTGCCGACCTTTGGCCATGCTAATAACCCGCTGGATATTATGGGAGATGCTACCAGTGAACGCTATGAGAAAGCTCTGGGGATTCTGCTGGCTGAATCTCAAGTTCAAACGGTGTTAATTTTGCTGACGCCCCAAAGCGGTACCGACATCAAAAATATTGCCGAAGTCATTGGTCGCTTTAGTTTGAAATACCCCAACAAGTTAATTGTTACCAGCTTTATTGGCGGAGTGGCGGTGGGCGAAGGCAAAAAGATTTTAGCTGATTATCTGGTCCCCAACTTTGACTATCCGGAAGAAGCTGTCAGAGTTTTGAAGCATTATCTAAACTATCAAAAGAAGTCCAAAACAATTACAGCTTATAAACCGGCAAAACCAGTCCCAGCAAAATCTGCCATTAGCGGTCTCTGGGATTATTTGGAGACTAAAAAATTATTAGATAGCCATGGTCTTAAAACCGCCAAGACGGTTTTGGTGGAAAAGCAGATGCCGAAGATAAAATATCCGATTGTGGCGAAGATTGTCGGACCGCAGGTTATTCACAAGAGTGAGGCTCAAGCTTTGTTTTTAAATCTAAAGAATGAATTGGAGTTGAAGAAGGTCAGCAAAAATCAGTTATTGAAAAATCCGGGTAATTATTTGGTGGCGCAGGAAATGGTCAGTGGTGGCTTGGAGTTGATTTTGGGATTCAAACGCGATGATAATTTTGGCCCGCTGATTATGGTTGGTTGGGGCGGAATTTATACGGAGATTATTAAAGACGTCCAATTATTTTTAGCGGAAGATAATACTAAATTGATTACGGAAAAGTTAAAACAGCTTAAAGTCTATCAATTAATCAGCGGCGCCCGTGGTCAGGGAAGTTTTGATTTGGCCGCGCTCGTTGCAAGTATCAGAAAATTAATTTTATTAGCAAATGAACATCCGGAAATCAAAGAACTGGATCTTAATCCGGCCTTTGTTTTGCGTCAGGGCTTTGTGGCCGTTGATTGGAGAATAATCTCGTAGTTATGTGGAAGAATTTATTTAGTCGCCAAACCAATAGTATTACCATGGCCGCCGCTTTAGTGGGCGCCTCGTCTTTGTTGTCGCGGTTTCTGGGAGTGGTCCGGGATCGTATTTTAGCGGGTCAATTTGGTGCCGGTGAATATCTGGATATTTATTACAGCGCTTTTCGAATTCCGGATTTGATTTATAATCTCTTGATTTTAGGCGCTTTGTCGGCTGGTTTCATTCCGGTCTTCACTGGCTTGATTAAGGACTTTAAAAGCTACAAGAGTACCGGTTTATTTAAATACTTAAACTCCGAAGCCTGGGATTTGGCTAATAATTTGTTAAATGTTTTGATGTTGGGGTTGGTAGTACTTAGTATCTTCGGCATTATTTTTGCTCCCGGTCTAATCAGAATTATTTCACCCGGTTTCTCTCCGGAAGCTCAGGCTACTACCGCCACTTTAACTCGTATTATGTTTTTGTCGCCGCTCTTCCTGGGTATTTCCGGTATTTTGGGCGGTGTTTTGCAATCCTTCAAGAATTTTTTAGTGTATTCCTTTGCCCCGATTATGTATAACGTCGGTATCATTATGGGCGCTTTGTGGCTGGTGCCGATTATGGGTATTTCTGGGTTAGCTTGGGGCGTGGTTTTGGGTGCTTTCATGCACATGGTGATTCAAATTCCGATTGTCTACAACCTCGGTTGGCGCTATCGTTTTTTCATCAATTGGAAGAACGTCAATTTAATCAAGATTGGAAAGATGATGGTGCCTAGAACCCTGAGCTTGGCCATTTCCCAGATCAATTTAGTGGTGATTACCATTGTCGCTTCGGAGTTAGCTAGCGGTTCTTTGTCCGTCTTTAACTTTGCCAATAATTTGCAATCTTTCCCGGTCGGTATTTTTGGTATCTCTTTCGCAGTGGCCGCTTTTCCGGCTTTAGCCGCGGCGGCTCGTGACAACAAAAAAATGATTGGTCATTTTTCTTCCGCTACCAGACAGATTCTGTTCTTCATTATTCCGGCCACCGTTTTATTAATTACTCTGCGCGCTCAGATTATTCGTATTATTTTAGGAACCGGATCATTTGATTGGAATGATACTATTTTGACTATGGATACTATGGGATTTTTTGCTCTTAGTTTGTTTGCTCAAGCGATTATTCCACTTCAAACCAGAGTCTTTTATGCTCGCCAAGATTCACGCACTCCGTTCCTAATTGGTATTTTTGTAGTTATTTTCAATATCTTCTTGTCTATTTGGTTGGCCGGTCGACTGGGGGTGGCTGGTCTGGCTTTAGCTTTTTCACTTTCCACTATTTTGAATTTTGTGCTGCTGTGGGTCTGGCTCTACGTCCAAGTTGGCAACCTCGACCAAACCAAGATTTTGATTTCGACCGTCAAATTTTCCGTCGCCGGCATGGTTTCCGGTTTTGTGATTCAGTTAATGAAAAATATCGTTTGGCCCTATATTGATATGAGCACCTTCCTGGGAGTTTTGGTGCAGGGAATGGTGGCCGCCATGTTTGGCATTATTGCCTATCTGGCGATGTGCGCCATATTGCGCAGTGAGGAATTCTATGACTTTTTGGGACTTATCAAACGAAAATTGTCTTGGCGCAAGGTCAAAGTCGGCGACCAGGGTGAGGTTCGCGGTCTCTAATCCGCTAATTGACCAGATGGTCAAAATACATTAAGATGAGGAGGTAATAGCGGGGCGATATATCTATTTATGTCGCTTTCTTTATATTTAACTACCATGAACGAAAATATTAATAAAATTAGGAATTTTGCGATTCTGGCTCACATTGATCACGGTAAGTCGACTTTGGCTGACCGCATGTTGGAGATTACCCAGACGGTCGACAAACGGAAGATGAAAAATCAGATTTTAGATGGTATGGATATTGAGCGCGAGCGGGGTATTACCATCAAGCTCCAGCCGGTAACCATGGACTACAAAGGCCATCAACTGAATCTGATTGACACTCCCGGTCACGTTGATTTCTCTTATGAAGTTTCCCGCTCTCTGGCAGCGGTGGAAACCGCTGTTTTATTAGTGGACTCCACCCAGGGCATTCAGGCTCAGACTCTGGCCAATTTGTATTTGGCTCTCGAACAAGATTTGACTATTATTCCAGTGGTCAACAAAATTGATTTGCCGGCGGCCAATGTTCCCAAAACCAAGAATGAAATTATCAAACTGCTCGGTTGTCGTGAGGATGAGATTCTTTGCGCTTCCGGCAAGACTGGTGCTGGTGTGGTCGAGATTTTAGATACGGTGATTGCCAAAAGTAATCCGCCTCACAGCGGTGGCACAGAAATTAACTACCCTCGAGCGCTGATTTTTGATTCTAAATATGATGAGTATAAAGGGGTAGTGGCCTATATCCGGATTTTTGATGGCGCTCTCAAGAAGGGCGACAAAATAAAACTCATGGCAACTAAAGCCGAGAGTGAAGTTTTAGATATTGGTATTTTCCGTCCGGACTATTTCTCCACCGGCAAACTGGATAGCGGCAGTATCGGCTATATTGTAACCGGCTTCAAGGCGGTAGGTGAGTGCCGCGTGGGTGACACTGTTACTTCACCCTATCACGAAAACGCTAAGCCAGAGCCATTACCGGGATACAAGGAAGTGAAGCCAATGGTTTTCGCCGGTATTTTTCCGAGTGAAGGTGACTCTCTAGAGGATTTACGCGAGGCGATGGAAAAATTAAAACTGAATGACAGTGCTTTAGTCTATGAACCGGAAAGATCCGAGGCTTTGGGTTTTGGCTTCCGTTGTGGTTTTTTGGGCCTGCTTCATTTAGAGATCTTTCAAGAGCGTTTACGTCGAGAATACAACCTGGATATTATCGTCACCATTCCGAGTGTCGCCTACAAGATTTACAAGAAAAATGGCGAGGAAGAAGTGATTCGCGCCCCGCAGAAATTATCCGATCCGACTGAGCTGCTTTCTATTGAAGAGCCTTGGGTGTTATTGGATATTGTGGTCCCCAAAGAATATATGGGCAATGTTATCAAGCTGGCCCAAGACAAGCGCGGTATCTACAAAAATACCGAGTATATGTCGATTGATACCGACCAACCGAGGGTAATTTTACACTATGAAATTCCGATGGCCGCTATTCTGACCGACTTCTATGACAAAATCAAGAGTGTCAGTGCCGGTTATGCTTCCATTAACTATGATTATCTGGATTATCGCCCGGCCGATGTGGTCAAAATGGATATTATGGTCGCTGAAGATATTGTGGAGTCCCTTGCCACTATCGTTTATCGCGATGAAGCTTTCCGCCAAGGCAAAGAAATCGTCAATATTTTGAAAGAGACTATTCCCCGCGAGATGTTTGTCATCAAACTGCAAGCAGCCATTGGTGGTAAGGTGATTGCCGCGGAAAGATTGTCGGCTCTGAGAAAAGATGTGACCGCCAAACTCTATGGTGGCGATGTCAGTCGCAAACGGAAGCTGCTTGAAAAACAAAAGAAAGGCAAGAAGAAGATGATGAGTATGGGTAAGGGTAGTGTGGATATTCCGCCGGACACTTTTGTCAAGATATTAAAAAGATAATTTCAATACTATGAAACGCAAAAAGGTGGTAAAGATTTTTTGGATTATTATTTCTTCAATCGTGGTGATTTCCATGGTCGCTTGGACCGTGGCCCTACCGTTCATGTAATTTTCCTTAAAATAGGTTTTATAAAAAATGGCTATTTTTAGCTGTTTTTTATTTTAAATACATATATTGACATAAATTTATGGATTATGTATACTAAAATTAACGATAATTTCCGTACTAATAACCAAAAACTTCGCTTTTTATGACTAAGTTTATTAATCGCGCCATATTAAAGCCTATTTTAGATAAGATCGCTAGCAGCAATAAGGTAGTGATAATTTATGGTGCCCGTCAGGTTGGGAAAACCACCTTGGCCAACCAAATTGTTTCCGAGCTAAACTTAAAAACTCTTAAAATTAATGCCGACGAAAAGAAATATATTGATGTCCTTAGCTCTTGCGATTTAAATCAATTAAAATCATTAGTTTCAGGCTATGAATTATTGTTTATAGATGAAGCTCAAAGGGTAGAAAATATTGGGGTTAATTTAAAAATTTTAGCTGACAATCTGAAAGATCTTAAAATTATAGTCACTGGTTCGTCGGCCTTTGATTTGGCTAATAAAATTAAAGAGCCCTTAACTGGCCGGACCTGGACCTATAATCTCTATCCGTTATCATTTTTGGAGTTATCGGAAATCTACAATCATTTTGAACTAAACGATTTGTTGGATAATTTTTTAGTTTTTGGCGCTTATCCGGAAGTGTTTATGTTGGAAAATATGAAAGACAAAAAGAAGTTGCTGGAGGAAATTACCCAATCCTATTTATATAAAGATGTTTTAGAGTTAGATTCTATCAAGAAATCCGATAAGCTTTATAAATTGTTAAGATTATTGGCCTGGCAAATAGGCCAAGAAGTTTCCATTAATGAGCTGGCCAACAATTTGGATTTAAGCTACAAGACAGTGGAGCGATATATTGATCTTTTGGAAAAATCATTCGTCATTTATCGCCTATCGGCTTTTTCCAAAAATCTGCGTAAAGAGGTGAGCAAGAAAGATAAAATTTATTTTTATGACCTTGGCATCAGGAACGCTTTGATCGATGATTTGAAGCCTTTGGCTGATCGCAATGACCTGGGGCCCTTATTTGAGAATTTTTTGATTTCGGAAAGACTAAAGAAGTTGAATTATCAAGAGTCTCCTCGTCGCAGTTATTTCTGGCGGGTCTATACTGGGCAGGAGATTGATTATATTGAAGAGACCGCCGACAGCTTAAATGCCTTTGAATTTAAGTATAAAAAAAATAAGGTTCCAAGTCCGACCTCTTTTTTAGCTAATTATCAACCAAGCGAGTTCAGGTTAATCAACCGGGATAACTTTCTAGAATTTGTAATCTAAGCCCAATCTATGTCTAAAATTTGGCAATTAATAAAAAAACTGCCGGACGCTATTTTGACCGCTAGTCCGGGTTATTCGCCGGTGCTTTTGCAACTGCTCTACAATCGTGGCTTACAAAAACCGACTGAAGTCGAGGCTTTTTTTATTGAAGAATTTTTCTCAGCCGAATATCTCAAACACTATAATCCCTTTTTATTCAAGGACATGGAAGCGGCTATTAGTCTTCTGGTTAGTCATATCAAGGCGGGAAACAAAATCATGATCTATGGTGACTATGACGCCGATGGCGTGACCGCCACCGCTGTTTTGTGGGATACTTTCAAGATTCTGGGGGCTAAAGTTGACTATTATTTACCCGACCGTGTGACTGAGGGCTATGGTATGAACAAAGAGGCCATTGCTAAAATAGTCGCTGAGGGCTACAAGCTAGCGATTACCGTTGATACCGGTACTAGAAATTGGGAAGAAATTGAATATGCCAAGAGTCTGGGGCTGGAGATAATTTTGACAGATCATCATTCTCTTCCAGAGAATCCGGCTGAAATGCCCCACTGCCTGTTTATCAACTGCGCCAATCAAGACGACGGCTATCCCTTCAAAACTCTGGCGGGCGTCGGTGTGGCTTTCAAGGTAATCCAAGCGCTCATTTCTCGCTCCAAATTAACTGATGACCAGAAACAGTATCTGCTGGAGAGAAGCTTGGATTTGGTGGCTCTGGGAACAGTGTCCGATATGGTCCCGCTTCTGGGAGAAAATAGATTGTTGGTCAAAAAAGGCCTGGAGGTTTTGAACCGCACTAAGAGGTTAGGACTGAAAGAATTGATTAGTGTTGCCAAGATTGGCGTCAACGGTTCTAAATTAGATTCTTGGAATATCGGCTTCCAATTAGGTCCTCGCTTGAATGCTGCCAGTCGTCTGGGACATGCTAATAATGCGCTGGAATTAATTCTGTCGACTGACCAGGGTGAGGCAGAGCGTTTAGCCGGTGAACTGAATCAAAAAAATGTGGAGCGGCAAGAGATTACCTCCAACATCATGGCGCTTGTCGAAAAAGATATTGACCAAAAAAATATCCCCGCTATTATTATCAGTGTTTGTGATTTAGAATATGACACCAAGACCGAGGGCGTTATTGGACTGGTGGCCGGCAAGATTTGCGAGAAGTACTATCGTCCGACCATTGTGGTTACTAAATCTCAAGATGGTTACAAAGCTTCGGGCCGCAGTATCGAGGAGTTCAATCTCATTGAAGCGATTGAAGACTCCCGGGAGTTTTTGGACAAATATGGCGGTCATCCGGCCGCTTGCGGTTTCTCGGTTTATGAAAGAGACAAATTAGACAAGTTTATTGACAAGATGACTGAAATCGCTACCGTCAAGCTCAGCGGCCTGGAATTAGCCCCTAAATTGAGGCTAGACGCCGCTTTGTCTCCCGCGGAGATTGATTTGAGTCTGGTAGAAAATATCTCTAAACTGGCCCCCTATGGCCAAAATAACCCTCAACCCAAATTCGCTTCCTATGATTTGACTATCATGGATATCGTAACAATGGGCGCTAGCGGTGAACACACCAAACTTCGTTTGGCGGACAGCTCACGCAGTCTCTGGGCAATCGCTTTTTTCAAGAGCAAGGACTTCGCCGATTTAGAGATTGGCCACAAAGTGGATGTTGCCTATTACCTCGATCTCAACAATTATAATGGGAAGAGCGAGGTCCAAATGAAGATTATTGATTTAATTAAAAAGTAAATTAATTATATGCAGGAGAAATTACTCATCATCTATACTGACGGCGGTGCTCGGGGTAATCCGGGACCAGCAGGAATTGGCGTGGCAATTTACAACCAAAAGAAAGAACTATTAGCTGAACATTCCGATTTTCTGGGTATTGCCACTAACAACCAAGCGGAGTATCAAGCGGTTATTTTGGCGCTCAAGCGGGCCAAGGATTTAGAAGCCGAAGAGATTAATTTCTTTTTAGACAGCGAACTGGTGGTCAAGCAGTTAAGAGGGGAATACAAGGTGAAGAATCAGGAGTTGGCGTCTCTCTATTTGGAGATTCATAATCTCTCAACCAATTTCAAAAAAATAACTTATACTCACGTCCGCCGTGAGCTGAATAAAGAGGCGGATAGACTAGCTAATGAGGCGATGGATAGAGGAGAATAGATTTTATTTGAGGATATAAAAAAAGACCGGAGTTGAACCCGGTCTTTTTGATATTTATTTTTTGTCGCAAACATAGAAATGATTTCCTAAACTGCAACCGCCCCAGTCGTTCAGAGATATCCATGTTTTACAGTCAGCATTGCTGGTGGTGCAGCCTCCTTTGTAGGGGTAACCACTACTGCCAGCCGGATCGTTAACATCAGCAATTAAATTATTTTCTTCTCGCCATCCAGTGAGGGCAATAAAGTGACCGCCAGATGTGAATTTGCAGTCTGGTTTACCGGCGGCACTAACTGAAATTATCACCACGCAACCTTCACTAATTTTCTTTTTTATTCCCTCTAGGCCCCCAGTGTCACCAGCAGTTAGACCATAGTATTGAGCTAATTTGATTAACCCATAGCCGGTCGAGCCGGAACCGCAGACGCGCGCTCCTTGTTGCTCGGCCTGGCGGGTGAAGGCTTGAAGGTCGGTAACGCTCTTATATTTATTGACTGCCATAAAAGTGGAGAGTACACCACAGCCAGAGGTGCATAGATTTGGGTTTCCGTTGTATGGCGCCTTAGGATTACTTTGAGTGCCATATTTTCCTTCAACCTTTGGATCGCTGGCACATTGTTTATTTTTTTCGTTATAAACTATTTTCTTTCCAACCTCGCTGCATTGTCTGTATAAAGGCACTCCATGACTAGATCCGGCGGTAGTTGGAGAATCAACCTGGGCCTCTGGTGGCGTCTCATTGGCGACATCCTGCACGATACTTAGCATTATTGGTTTATAGCCGATTAAGTCTGGATTGACCTCGTTTAGTAAAATATAGGAAGTGAACATGATTAACATTCCAGTCAAAGCGCCAGTGATCCAAGACTTAGCCTCCGATATTCTGGAAGCGTTTCCGGTTGAAGTTAAATAAATTACTCCACCAATCATTAGGGCCAAGGCGGCGAGAATGCCGATGATTCCCATGGCGTAGTTATAAATAGCTTTAATATATATAGCTATCCAGGGAAGACTGCAGGCTGTTGTGCCATCAGTGGTAGTACAGGTGGCCGGTGAGCTAGAAGATAATTTATCTAGACCAGGAAGTTTCACTTGCAGGTCTAATAATGGGTCTAGGAGTATAAATGGTTTTTTAGGAGTCGTTGCCCCTGTCCCGGAAGAAGTTGATGGAGTAGAGTCAAGATAAAAAGAACTGAGATACTTTCTGGCAAAAAAATGTCCATCAATTCCGCTGGGATATCCGGATATGGTTTTATAACTAACATAGCTAAATCCAGTTTTTCCGTTGCAATTGCTGACTAATGATGGGGTTAATGCTTCTGTGGTTGGGCCATCTACTACCCTTAGCTTGGAGCAGTAACTAAATAGGGGTGATGGGCTCCAATATATACCGTCTAGCAAGATTATTTTGTCCGCCAAAGGTCCAGCATTGTTTATTGTTACTTGTCCGCCCATACTATGCCCGGCCACAGTTATTGGCACAGCTTCGGTAACTCCACACTGTGTCTTGATAGTATTGATTGCGCCTTGAACATTCATGCCGTATTTAAAATGTCCGGCAGCAATTCCAGGACGAGCTGACCTTATTTTGCCCAATTCTGAGTTAAAGGAAGTAATGCTTTCTGGAATCGTCCATTGGTTTCCGTTTCCGCATCCATCGTTTGGGCAGGTTAAGCCATGAAAATAGACTAAAATTTCAGTAGTGGTTGCTGTTGGGCAATCAACCTGGTTATCGGCGGTAATCGTCGCAGCTTTAGTCGGTTGAGATGAGAAAATAAAAAAAACTAAAGCCCAAAAAATTGATATTAGTATTTTTTTTCCGCTTAATTTCATAATCTATTTTAATTGATATTTCTTGATATTCTCATCCGCTAGAGTTTGGATATAGGCTAGGTCGGATTGATATTGGGGCTGGCCGAAGAGGTGTTTGAATCTTCCTTGAGGCTTTAAGTATTCTTCGACTTTAGGAGCTACCGGTGGAACACTTGATTTGCCGGTTAACACCCCGTTTTCGTATTCTAGGAGAGGATAGAGACCGGTAGTGACGGCTAATTTACCGAGCTTGACCGCTTGGTTTAAATCCATTTTCCAGCCGGGGACACAAGGAGAAAGAATCTGGATATAGGCTGGTCCGGGGGTGGCTAAAGCTTTTTTGACTTTGGCGGTAATATCATCCGGGAAGCCGGCAGTGCTCTGGGCCACGTACTTTAACCCATGAGCGAGAGCAATGCTCATCATATCTTTTTTCATTTGTTTTGACCCGGGAGACAGCGGACAAGCGAGTTTGTCTCCTTCGCAACTGCTGTTGGGAGTCGTAGTGGTATTAGCGCCGTACGGGGTGGAGCCGGAAGCTTGAATGCCGGTGTTGGAATAGGCTTCAGTGTCATAACAAATATAGAGAATGTTGTCGCCTCTTTCCCACATACCGCTAATCAGTCCGATGCCGATATCATAAGTGCCGCCATCGCCGCCTTGGGCGACAATTTTGACATCCTTTTTTCCTTGGTAGTTTAGGGCTGCTCTAATACCGGAAGCGACGGCGCTGGAATTTTCAAAAAGAGAATGAATCCAAGGCAGGCCCCAGGAACTATTGGGATAGGCGGTAGTTGTCACTTCTAAACAACCGGTAGCATTAGTCAGAATAGTATTTTTGTCTATGGCTCGCATGACGGCACGCACCGCGATGAGCTGACCGCAACCGGCGCAGGCGTTGTGCCCCGGACAAATATTTTCAATTGTGGCTGGATTTTTTTTCATGATATTGATTAGTCGTTATAATGACAGCCACCGGTATCCCGGCAGTCGCCGTCATTGCCATTAGCATCCTCACCACATTGCTGACGAGGGTTGCTGTCGGAATTATATGTTTGATTAGGGCACTGGTCGTCGTCAACACAGCCCTCGCCATATTTTCTACATGAAACACAGGTGCCACTAACGCAATAGCCATAGTTAGTAGAGCCGTACACGTAGCAACTCTTGCGGTCGTTGCTGGTATTACAAGTGGTAGCTGGAGTGGTGGTAGCGCCAGGGCCCAGACAACAATGCAGACCGTCAATACAACCTAGACCGCCAAACCTATCACGAGAACAAGGATTAGTATCTTCCAGACAAATGGAGCCGCCTTCGTTACCACAACCATCGCCCCTTTCTCCTTCGCCGGCGATACAGTGTCCGCCGTAACAGAAACCATAGCGGGTTGAGCCTAGACAGACATCGCCCTCGGCTTTACCGGCGCAGGTTTCTTTTCTGACTTCCGAACAAGTAGCATTAACATAAAAGACAATAGTTTGGCTACCAAAAAGTCCAGCGGTTAAAACAGCGGCTGTCGGGAACTCCATGCCGGTACTGCAATTTTCTTGAAAGGCTGTTTTGTAGGTGAGACTGCTACCAGACATACTATCTTTACTGAAGGCGGTGGAAATAGCTCCCACTAAACTGGCTGGTACACTGGAGGTTATACAGCAACCGCCTTTTTGGCAGGTTTTGTTATCAGCACTAACCAAGTAGTCAAAATTATAGACGACGCCATTAGTGGAAGAGGCGCGGCAAGATGCCGGATAGGTCATGACTGCGGCATCGGCCTTTTGACAACATTGGAGCTCTTCCAGTTTGGTTACGGGGTTAGTTTTGAGATTAACTAAGTCGGGGTTAATAGTGTTGAGGAGGATGTAGGCGGTAAAGACAAGAGCCATACCGGTTAGACTACTGCCAATGAAAGACTTGGCTTGTTCAATTTTGCTGCTGGATCCGGCGGCAGTCAACCAAATAATACCGCCAATCATCAGCATCATCGCGGCCACAATACCCACGATACCGACACCGTAGTTGTAAATAGCGCTGATATAGCGGGCGATGGGGCCGGAACTGGCTTCCAGTTTATAGTCTTTCCCTTGCCTAAAGTCAGATCCGGGAATGGTGACTTGAGGAGTGAAGACCACCGGGTCGCTATTCATTGTTTCCTTGGTGTCTTCCACGTAGCCGTAAGCTGGTCGAGCCAGATAACCGATAGAGACAATTAGAAAAAATAAGAGTAAGAAACCCAAAACTATTTTTTTGTTAAAACGTAAAAATCTCTTCATAGTATTTAATTTATTTTTGATACTTTTAAAAATTCCAATTAAGGATAATCAAGAGGATCATCTGGACGGTGAAGGTAAGATAAAGAAGGCCACAAAAAACTTGGGCCAGCCCTTCAAAATTATCGGTCTGTCTTGGTTCTTGAGCTCCGACTTTCTTTTGAGTTTAAAATGAGTCTTGTCCATATTATTATTTGTTTATAAATTTGCTTTTAGAACTTATTTTCCCTTTCATTATATCATTTATAATCTTTTTTATCACCCCGCGACTAATGTCCCGACCGCCCAGGCCCACAATGTAGTTTTGGACGTTGATTCTAAACTTTTTGTCCGATAATAATGACTTAATATCCGAGGTTAGAGCACCTTCTTGGCCCAGGCTCAGAGCTTTCTCAATCACGCCGATATTTTGAGTGCGGGAGATGACTTTGGCAATGGCTTCTTTGGGGAAAGGGCGATAGGTCCTGATTTTTAACAGACCAATTTTTTTCTCCAATTTATTTTCTTTGATGACAGTTCTAATAGTTCCCAGAACCGATCCCATAGCCACTAAAATCGCTTGCGGTTTTTTCGGTCCGCAGTATTCCAGGAGGCCGTTGTCTTCCAGTTTGTTATTTTTGTTTTCAATCTGGAAAGTTTTTTGATAGTTGGAATATTCATCATTAATCACTTTCTGACTGGCGACTAAGTCTTCGTGCAACTCTTGGCGAATTTCCATATAGTCGGCCGGGGAAGCGAAAGCGCCAATGGTGACCGGATTTTTAGGGTCTAAATAAGTTCCGATTTGAGGCTGGTATTTGCCCAAGTATTTTTGGATGGTTTTAGCCTCCGGAATCCAGGCCGGTTCATAGGAGTGGGTGATGAGATAACCGTCGACATTCACCATTACTGGGATTTTCATGGTCTCGGCAATTTTGTAGGCCATAATATGCTGGCTGATAGCTTCTTGATGGTTTTCGGCAAAGAGTAGAATCCAGCCGCTGTCTCTAATTACCATGACATCTTGATGATCGTTCCAAATGTTAATCGGGGCGGAAACGGAGCGATTAGCACAAGTCATCACAATCGGTAATCTGAGACCGGCCATATTAAAAACCACTTCAGTCATCAAGAGCAGGCCTTGTGAGCTGGTAGCGCTGTAGACCCTGACACCGCTGGCACTGGCGCCTAAAATAATGGAGGCGGCGGCGAACTCACTTTCCGCTCGAACGTATTCATAATTAGCTTCACCTTCCGCCTTGAACTTAGCTAGGTCTTCTACAATATGAGTCTGGGGAGTGATTGGGTAGGCAGAAACTACCGCCGGAGCGATATTCTTGATGGTCAGAGCAATAGCGTGAGAGCCTTCGATGATTTGGAGGGGTTTATTTTTAGTCATATAATATTTTATTTTTCTTCGGGCTTCATAATAATAGCTCGGACCGGACACTCGGCGGCGCAGAGACCGCAGCCCTTACAGTAGTCATAGTTAATCTGGGCTTTTGATTTGCCACTGAGATTAATCATGTTGATGGTGCCTTCCGGACAAACTTTGGTGCAGGTGGCACAGCCGATACAAATATCTAAATTAATCTCCGGACGGAAAGTTCGCCAGGAGCCGGTTTTGTTACGACGGGAAGTGTTAGGTTGAACGATGAGAGTTTTTTTCATAGTCTTTAGCTTAACGCGTTATAGGCTTCATCGGCCGCACTTTGATTTTTGGAAATAATAGTAGTGCCCTTGCTGGCAAACTTGTCGGCAATAGCTAGGTTGAGCGACTTCAAACTAATCAGATTACTTAACTTCGCAAAAGCCCCTAAAATCACGGTATTCATCAGGTTTTTGCCAAAAATTCGCAGGGCAATTTTAGTGGCATCAATAGTTTTGAGGTGGGCTAAGTCCGGCACGAAGCTTTGGATTTTTTGTTTTTTGATATGAGCCCAGACTTCTTCCGGAGTCTGACTGGTATTAATCATCACTACCGTTTTCTGATTAGCGCCAAAGAGTACGTCGACGGAGTTTAACAGGCTGGCATCCTGGATGATAATAAAGTTTGGTTGGTAAATATGTTCGCGGATGATAATTGCTTCTTTGTCGAGCCGAGCAAAAGCTTGAATGGGAGCGCCACTTCTTTCTACTCCGAAAGCCGGTAGGGCCTGAGTATAGAGACCTTCCTTGAAGCCGGTGATAGCGATTAATTCGGCGGCAGTCACTACGCCTTGGCCACCGCGGCCGTGGATACGAATTTGAATCATATATTTATGGTAAGAGGGAATCGATTATTTTTATAAAATCATCGCGACCAATAGCCCCTTCTATTTTGTAGCTACTCTGGTTGCCGTTGATAATCCAAGTGGGGGTTTTAGTGATATCAAATCCTTCGGCGGCGTTGATATCTTCGCGGACGTGCATCAAATATTTTTTGGAACTCAGACAAGTGTTGAAATCATTAACCTTCAAGCCGATTTGTTGGGCTAGAAGAGGCAGGTCGGTGAGGGCAATTTTACCCTGGTTGGTGAATAATTTGTCATGCATGGCCCAGAACTTTCCTTGTTCGCCGGCGCATCTGGCGGCGAGAGCCAAATCCAAAGAGTTATCATGACCCAGATAGTCGCGGTAAATTATTTTGACATCGTCTTTGTACTTCAGGCCTAATTCTCGCACTACCGGAAAATTATCTTTACAATAAGGGCAGGCAAAGTCGGCAAACTCCACGATAGTCACCTTGGGAGTGGTGGTGCCCATGAAATAATTATTTTGACCCTCTGACAAAAGTTTGCTTTCTTGAAGCATTTGGGCGGTCTCCAGAGATGATCGATTCAGATTAATATCTCGAGCAGTTCTGTAAACATAGAGCGCGCTGGCGACGATAAAGCTGATGAGCAGAAAAAGGCAGAGCAAAAATAAAATTCCCCACCATTTTTTGTACCATTTTTTGGGGGCTGGATGCTCTAATTGTTCCCGCAGGGTGGCGATACGATCTTGGAGTGCCATTGCTAAAATAAGCTTATTAAATTATAATTTTATTATATCATTTTCTTATAAAAAACACTATTATGAGGCGCTTTGCCCTGGTTCTCGTTTCGCTGCTATTTTTCGTTGTGCCATTTTTTTCTCGAGCCGCTGATTTGGATGCCGACAGTGATGGCCTGAGTGATATTATGGAAGCTAAATTCAAGACGGATATCGTCAACCCGGACAGCGATGGCGATGGTTATAACGATGGTCTGGAAATTGCTCATGGCTATGATCCGCTCAAGGCAGATGGAGCCAGACTCAAAAAAAAGATTGAGGTTAATGTTAAAACTCAGAAATTGCAGTATTTTTTAGGAGGCGTGAATATGGGCGAGTATGTTGTTTCAACCGGCGCCAAGAGGACGCCTACTCCGAAAGGGACCTTTGTTATCCAGAATAAATTACTCCGTCCCAAATCCCAGGCCTATGGCCTTTGGATGCCGTATTGGCTAGGACTGTCAACGGCCGGCGTCGGTATCCACGAACTGCCGGAATGGGGGAAGGGTAAGAAAGAGGGCGCCGATAGTTTAGGTCGGGCAGTTTCTCATGGCTGTATTCGTCTGGGGACCGGACCGGCTAAAAAAATCTATGATTGGGCTGAGGTCGGAACCGAGGTCAAAGTTTATTAATCTTTTTATTTTATGAAAATAATTTCTTGGAACGTTAACGGGCTTCGAGCCATTAATCAAAAAGGCGCCTTGGCTGGTTTTCTGGCGGAAGCTAAACCGGATATTGTTGGCTTGCAAGAAATCAAAATCTCAGCCGCCAAATTAGCTAAAGAAAACCTGGTTTTTCCGGGTTATTCGCTCTTTGGTAATGGCGCCAAGCGCGAAGGTTATAGCGGCACAGCCTTGTTAATTCGGGATGCTTTGGTCAAAAAGATTAAGAATCTGGAGATCAAAACCGGCATCGGAATTGATGAATTCGACCATGAGGGCCGGATTCAGATTTTGGAATTGGCCGATTTCTATTTATTGAATATTTATTTTCCCAACGCTAATCATGAGCTGAGTCGGCTAGACTACAAAGAGAGATTTAACGCCGCTATTCTGAAGCACTATCAAAAATTGGATCGTCATAAACCGGTCGTTATCACCGGCGACTTTAACGTCGCTCATGAAGCGATTGATTTGGCTCGACCAAAAGAGAATGAGGGTAATGCCGGTTATACTCCAGCCGAGAGATTGTGGCTGCAGAAATTTTTGGCAGCTGGTTTGGTGGATACTTTTCGCTTCTTACATCCCGGCAAAGTCCAATACTCTTGGTGGAGCTTTCGTGCCGGAGCCAGACCACGCAATATCGGGTGGCGGATTGACTATTTCCTGATTTCCGATAGAATGAAGAAACACCTCAAAAAGGCCTATATTCTAGATAAAATCACGGGATCAGATCATTGCCCGGTGGCCCTAGAGCTTAATTAATCATAATTACCAAAGAAAAGATATGTACGATCATCTCAGCATCGAAAAAAAATGGCAGAAAGTTTGGCGCGACAGTCACCTCTATCGCGTGAGCGACGATCAGTCCAAAGCTAAGTATTACATCTTGGATATGTTTCCTTATCCTTCCGGCACCGGTCTGCATGTCGGTCATCCGAAGGGTTATATCGCGACAGACATTTTGGCCCGATTGAAATTGATGCAAGGCTTTAACGTACTTCATCCGATGGGCTTTGATGCTTTTGGTTTACCGGCAGAGAACTATGCCATCAAGAACAAGATGCATCCCAAGATTGCGACTGACGCCAACGTGGCCACCTACAAACAACAATTGGAAATTCTGGGCTTCACCTATGACTGGGAGCGGGAAGTAAATACCACTGATCCCAATTTCTATAAATGGACCCAATGGACATTTTTACAAATGTTCAAAAAAGGCCTGGCTTTTGAGTCATATGAGCCGATTAATTGGTGCCCGTCTTGCAAAACCGGTCTCGCCAACGAAGACTTGGAGGATGGTAATTGCGAGCGTTGCGGTAGCGTAGTTGAGCAAAAACCGATGCGCCAATGGGTCATCAAAATTACCGAGTATGCCGAGAGACTGCTCAATGATTTGGAGCAATTGCCCGACTGGGAAGAATCGATTAAAGATATGCAACGTCACTGGATTGGAAAGAGTGAAGGCGCAGAGATTAATTTTTCTTTGGCGGACAGTGATTTAAAAATAAAAGTTTTCACCACCCGAGTGGATACAATTTTCGGTTGCACTTATGTGGTGCTTGCACCGGAGAATGATTTGGTGGAAAAATTAAAAGAGCGGATTGCCAATTGGTCTCAAGTCGAAGAATATATTGCGCTAGTCAAAAACAAAACTAATTTGGAGCGGACTGATTTAAATAAAGACAAGGCCGGAATTAAGTTGGAAGGAGTGTCGGTCACTAATCCTTTTAATGGGGCTAGCGTGGCCGTTTACATTGCCGACTACGTCCTCAATTCTTATGGCACCGGAGCGGTCATGGCGGTGCCGGCTCACGATGAGCGGGACTATGAATTTGCCCAGAAATACGGCATTTCCGTCAAGAAATCCGTTAGTCCAATGGTTCCCGAGGAAGACGCCAGTTGCTATACCGCTGACGGTTTTTTGGTAGACTCCGGCGAATTTACCGGTCTGGAATCAGCCATAGCTCGAACCAAAATGATGGAGTGGTTGGAGCAGAATAATTGCGGCAACAAAAAAGTAAATTACAAATTACAGGATTGGGTTTTCTCTCGTCAACGTTATTGGGGTGAACCGATTCCAATTATTCATTGTGAGAAATGTGGCGCGGTACCGGTGCCGGAATCTGAACTGCCTTTGACTCTGCCGGAAGTGGAAAGTTATGAACCGAGCGGCACGGGTGAATCGCCACTGGCTACTATTCCAGATTGGGTTAATACTACTTGTCCGAAATGTGGCGGACCGGCAAAACGAGAAACTAATACGATGCCTCAATGGGCCGGATCGTCTTGGTATTATTTACGTTACATTGATCCTAAAAATAATGAAGCTCTGGTCGACAAGGCTAAAGAGAAATATTGGTCACCGGTCGATTTCTATGTCGGCGGCGCCGAACATGCCACTAGACACTTGATTTATGCCCGTTTTTGGCATAAATTCCTCTTTGATATCGGAGTGGTTAACTATTCCGAACCCTTCCAAAAACTAAAAGCCGTGGGCTTGATTATGGGCGAGGATGGACGCAAGATGTCTAAGCGCTGGGGTAATGTTATTAATCCTGATGAGGTGGTAGAAAAATATGGTGCTGACTCACTGCGTTTATATGAAATGTTCATGAGTCCTTTTAGTGATTCCAGCGCCTGGAACACCAAGGGCTTAATTGGCGTCAGAAAATTTTTAGATCGGGTCTATAACATTACTTTGAGTTCGGAACCTGATGCTCCGGTGGTGGTAAATATTTTGCATAAGACTATCAAAAAAGTAGCGGAAGATATTTTAGAATTTAAATTCAACACTGCGGTTTCTGCTATGATGATTTTGGTTAATACCATTTACGAACAAGGCGCCAAAATGAATCCGGCCAATTATGCTTTGCTGGTCTCTATTCTAGCTCCTTTTGCTCCCCACCTTTCTGAGGAATTGTGGGCTAATATTGGTCAAAAAGAGAGCGTCTTCAAGAGTCCTTACCCTACTTTTGATGAAGCTTTAATGAAAGACGAAACGACTACCATTATTGTTTCCATCAACGGCAAAATGCGCGCTAGTTTGGAGCTACCGACAGACACTCTTGAGGCTGATGTTTTGGAGTCGGCTCTTCAAAATGCCACAGTGCAGAAATGGTTGGGGGGAAAAGAAATTATCAAGAAAATTTTCGTGCCCAACAAATTGATTAATCTGGTTATCAAGTAGTCGCAGAAATATTACTCATGAACTTACTCGAAAAAACTTTAGAGCTCTCGCGCCGCTATGGCATCAAGCCCGATCATTCCAAGGGCCAGAATTTTTTAGTGGAAGAAGAATTTTTTGATCAAGCCGTTTTGGCCGCCGAGATTAATCCGCAAGAAACTGTTTTGGAAGTCGGTACCGGCTTAGGATTTCTGACAGAAAAACTATCTAAGGTTAGCCAAAAAGTAATAGCCGTGGAGCTTGACCAGAAACTGGCGGAGCTACTTCAGGCCCGTTGTTTGTCTGAGAAGATTGATAATGTGGAAGTGATTAATACTGACATCTTGACCGTCAGAGATGATTTCTTCTCCGGTTTGGATTACAAAATTGTAGCCAACTTGCCGTACAATATCACTTCCATTTTTTTACGAAAATTTTTGACCGCCGACAACAAACCGCAATCTCTGGTTTTGATGTTACAGAAAGAAGTGGCGGAAAGAATTGTGGCTACAGAGCCGCAGAGCAGTCTCTTATCTTTGTCGGTCCAGTTTTATGCCACGGCGGAAATTATCGCCGTGGTTCCGGCTGAAGCTTTTTGGCCAAAACCGGAAGTAAATAGCGCGCTGATTAAAATTGTTTTGAAGTCAGCAGCGGAACTGCCTCCGATCGAGGCGGAATTGTTTTTTCGTCTGCTCAGAATCGGCTTCAGCGCCAAACGCAAAATGCTAAAAAATAATCTCGGAAATGGCTTACATTTAAGCACTTCCGAGGTTGGAAATATTCTCTCTCAAAGCGGCTATAACCCGAAGGTCAGAGCACAAGAATTAGGGCTCAATGATTGGCTGAAATTGTTTGCCAAATTTTCCGGTTTTATGTTATAATAAGGGCATATGAATCAAGCCAAAAATCAATTTTCGCTAGCTGATAGCGAGACTTCTGGTTTTGAACAAAAACCAGCCTCTTTAGACTTAACCAAACAACAAAAAATCTCCCTGATCTCTCTGGGAATTTTTACCGTTTTAATAATCGGTTTTGGAATTTTTCAATTCCAATATAATCTCTATTCACCTTTTGATTACAAAAAAATAATTGCCGCCGGCAACAACAATAATAATTCCAACGCTGTTGTAGCGACCACCACTGATCTGACCAAGCTCGATAGTGACGGTGACGGTTTGAGCGATTATGATGAAATTAATATTTATGGCACCTCGCCTTATTTAGAAGATAGTGATAGCGATGGCTTTTTGGATAAAGAAGAAATTTTAAACGGCACCGACCCCAACTGTCCGGCCGGTCAAGCCTGTACTCAGGTTACCGCCAATAATGGCACCAGCACTCCGACTGCCGCTGCCTTGAATAACATTAATGCCGAGGATCAGGCCGCCAAAGAATTGTTGAGCGGTAATACCGAACCATCGGTTCTGCGCAAATTACTTTTGGATAACGGTATGAGCAAGACGGAATTGGATCAGATTAGCGACGAAGATCTGGTGGCCAGCTATCAAGACACCTTAAGAGCTCAGGCTGAGGCCCAGGCCGCCAAGCAATAAATTAATTTTTAAATAAAAATAATTTTTAAATATGACAAAGCCAACCAAGAAGCTCTTCTTTAAAACAACCCTCGTCATTTTAGTATTAACCTTGGCAGTCACCTTCATGCCGTTTAGGGCGGTTCAGGCCACTGATACCATCGGCGGTCCGATTGCGGTGATTAAAAAAGCCTTGGATAAGGTAGAAAAGAAGATGGCTACGGCTTTCAAGAAGATTAGTTCCACCATCTTCCAGACCTTGGTTTCTAATGCTTTAAAACGTATTGCTTATGATTTGGCGACCTATGCCGCTTCCGGTGATTGGGGACAGAAATCATTCTTTCCTAACAATGACCCCTCGCAATACGCGGCCGATTTAGCTGATAGCGCGGCCGGTGATTTTATCGATGCCTTTGCCAAAGAAACTAACTTTAACTTTTGTCAGCCCAACTTGGATGTTAAGGTTAAAATCGGTTTGGGCTTAAACTCCAAATACAGCACTAAAATCCCAGATTCCAGTTGTAAGGCCAGCACCATGTTCAAAGCTTGGAAAACTAATATCACGGAAAAATATAAGTCTTTAACCGATCCACACTTCTTGCAGAATTTAGCTAAGATGTTTGATCCTAACGGCAGTGATATCTCCATGGCTCTCGATGTAATGAGCGGTATGGATGTGGCTGTCTCCAAAAAAACAGCTGACGTCAAAAATGATTTATTGACTTCGGCCGGTTGGACCCAGAAGAAAAATATCGGCGGTCAGACCACCGATCCTCCAGGCACCAACAAATTACAATTAGAAACTTCTCAGGTTCAATTGCAGGAAGCTCAAAAGGTTTCAGTTACCGAGAGTGTTTTAACCGATGCCGGTAAAGTCTTCTTGAATACTTTAGCGACTACCGCTTTTAACCGCGCCTTGAAGAATATTATGGCCGGTGATTGGTCGGCTTTAACCTATGGTTTAATTAAAGATAAGTCCGACAAGGAAATCACCGACATGATTGTCAGCGGTGGTTCATCAAATAGTTCGACCGCTAATCCCTCTTGTTTGGATGATCCTAATTGCGATCCAAGTACTCTTTATGGTGCTTCGGCGGTCAAGAATACTTTGTCCGACATGATTAAACCCAGCTTTGATTCTCGTGGCGACTATGATATTTTGGGCCAATTATCGGTTTGTACCGACCCGCTCAAACCGGGACCAACTGACTGTATTTTGGATGCTCAGTTTAGTTCCGCTATCAGTGAGCAGAAAACGGTTATTGAAGCTATCACCGACGGCTCTTTGAATAAGACTTGGAGACTAAAGCGAGATATTGATTTCAATCAAGGTTATTCTTTAAGATCTCTGATGGTCTTGAGAAAATTCCGCATCGTCCCTGTCGGTTGGGAGACCGCTTTGTTGAAGGCGGAAGAGAACAACGCCAATGTGACTTTGATGGATATGGTTTCTTGTTTCGATCCTAATGATAACTACAATGAATTTAGTCAGGGCTTTGTACCTTCTACCTGGTGCCAAGGATTGATTGATCCTAATTGGGTATTGAAGGCGCCTATGAATTACTGTAAGCGTCAAGGTTTCGGTAACCAGATTTTAGATAAGACAGTTACTCCTTCGCAGAATGTGGGCGGAGTGGAAGTTCCGGGTGAATTAATTTTAACCAGAGCCGATGAATATTGTGCTGATGAACAAAGTTGTATTAAAGAGAAGACTGATGGTACTTGTGAGGCCTACGGTTATTGTACGGAAGAAAAGCGAACTTGGGATTTTACTTCCGATTCTTGTGATCCTATTTATAATACTTGTGAAACCTTTATTAAGCCAAGCGGTGTAGCCTCCTCCTATCTGCAGAATACTCTCGACTACGCTACTTGTAATACTGACAATGCCGGCTGCAAACCATATTCAGTGGCCGGTTCCTACGCCACTACCACTGACACCATTGCTTGGAACTCTCTTCATCATATTTATTTCTCCAAAAAAGTTGAACCTTGCGACCGCAGTCAAGAAGGTTGTAACGAAGTGATTAGAATTACTCCGGAGGTCGGTCATAATTTTTTGATTAATTCCGATTTTGAAAGTCCTTTGGAAGTCGGTTCTTGGAATGTGAATACTGACAGCGCCGGTCTGTCTTCTTCTAATATTGCTACAAGCACTGCCGGCGGTTATTTCAGTAATACCGCTTTATCAGCTGGAGGATTACTGCAAAAGAATGTGGCCGTCGGTCCTAATGACTATAATATTTCCGGTCGAACTTATACTTTTTCCTTCTATGCTAAAAATTGCGTCGCCGGTGATTTAGCGGTTATCGGTGGTAGCCAAGTTGATGACAAGACTATTAGTTTGGGAGAAAGCTCCGATTGGAGTTATTATAATTTAGCCTATACTTTCCCCTTGGGCTTAACTGATAATCATGTTTATATCTCCATCAGCTCCGCCGCTTGTCAGTTGGATCGTTTGAAATTGGAGTTATCTCAAACCGGCACTGAGTACAGCAATTATTATGAGAAAGGCTTGGCCTATCAAAAATTGATTCCGGATTATTTGGCCACCACTTGTTATGTTAATCCGACTGGAGCCACTCCGGACTATCGTTTGAAATCTAATGCTCCGGGTAAGTGCTCTAGTTATACCAGACGTTGTAACGCCGCTGAGGTGGACTGTGATTTATATAAATCGGTTCGTGATAATTTTGTTCTGCCGGCTAAGACCACTCCATTTGACGCTTGTTTCGCGGAGTGTGACGGTTATGATTCCTATATCCAAAAAGCTACTACCTTCCAGAATCCTACAGCGGCTAACTTTATTCCAAGTACCGCTGTCGCCTGTACCGCCGATGCTGTCGGTTGTACCGAATTTACCAATTTAGATACGGTCAATTTAGGCGGTGAAGGTCGAGAGTATTATAGTTTCTTGAGACAGTGTATCAAACCGGATAATAATGCTTGCGGTGTCTTCTACAGTTGGGGCAGCGCCGGTTCTGGTTATGAATTGCAACCTTTCAAATTACAAGCCTTTGCCGATCATCCAATCTTGACTGTCGGTAACTTTGCAGCAGCACCTGGCTCCAACTATCACGTCATTGACGGCGCTACCGTTTGTGATGAAGCTATCTTTAACGCTTCAGCCTCAGACTCAGCCTACAATCCTGATTGTCGTCAGCTGTATAACAAAGATGGTTTGATTTATTATGTTTTATATTCTAAGACCATTACTTGTTCCGAAGATTGTCATCCTTACCGTATCAGCGACACCCCAATTGATGAAACTATTACCGACCCTAATGACTGTACCGGAACTGACAAATCTTGGAGCGCTTCTACTACCGCTTGTTTCGTTTGTAAGAACGGCGGTGTCTGGGACAGCAACCAAAATGGTTGTATTTACCAAGCGATTCCAGGTGAAGGCAAGACCTGCTCGGCTGCTCAAAACGGTTGTCGAGAATATAATGGTAACTTTGGTAACACCCTAAGAATCATTAACTCCTATGAGTTTGAACTTAACAAAATCTGGGGCAGCTATTGTAATGACAGCACTTCTTTAAGTAATGAGTCTATTAACAAGAATGGCCACTCTCTCGCCTATACTTATGCGGGTGGTACTTGTGGTACGCCTAACTTTAATTTAGATCAAATTGTCGTCTCTAAGGTTTGGAAGGACTCCAACTTCTTTGTCGCTATTTCTAATCTCTGGGACAAGATAGTCCGTCGCGCTGAAGCTCAAACCGGCAATGCTTTGCCGGGTCATGGTGTTGGTATTACCGTCGGCCATAGCGTCAAACAAAATTCCGCTTACGTAGTGAGATTCTTAGCCAAGGCGACTGCCAATACTACCGTTAATGTCTATCTGGCTAATGGTAGTGTAGCCGCTCCTTTTGCGGTCACTTCCCAAAATAATGGCGCCGTGAATATTACCGGTAATAATGAGTGGAAACTGTATACTATGAATTTAGCGGCGCTGGATCATGAAGTGTCCGATCAGGAAGCCCTATTATTCTCAGCTAGCGGCAGTCTATTAATCGATAATGTGGTAATTACTGAAGTCACCGATCGCTTCTACTTAATCAAAGATTCTTGGGTTACCCCTAACTCTTGTTATTACGATACCTTCAATGAGTATCAAGGCACTAACTACAACCTCGGTTGTTCCGCTTATACCAATCGTGGCGGTCAGACCAGCTATTTACGTAACTTCAGTCATCTCTGTTCCGACTCTTCCGCCGGTTGTGAGTTAATGGCCCTTACCAACAATTCGGCTGATCCGGGTGTTCAGGCTTTCCAAGAAACTGGATTGGCTAATAATCAATGTGATGGTGGCGATGGCGCTTCCTGCGTGGAAGTACCGGCCGACAAGATGGTTTATGTAGTCTACGACGAAACCAAGCAATGCGATTCCAGCAACAAGGGTTGCAGTCGCTTGGGCGGACTGACCGTTTCCAATACTGATATCACCGTGCAAAATCTATACTCCGATGTTTACGTCAAAAACAATCCGGATAAATATACCACCTCCTTATGTAACGAAGCTGAGGTGGGTTGTGATGAGTTCAAGTCGGTTGATGGTCAATCCAGTTTCTTCAGAGACCCGGGTGAGAATGTCTGTGAATGGCGCCAACCGCTCAATGCGTCCGGTATGAATTTGCCGAAGAAATGGTACAAACGGGCTATCAAACGCTGCGACTTTAACCATAACGGCAAGATTGATGCCGATCTCCTGGGTAATATTACCGAGTCCCAGAACAAACTGTGTGCGGCTGACAGTGATTGTGGCGCCGGAGTTTGTATTTTAGATAAGAATGATTATCTGTGTGTGGTTGACTCCTTAAAGACCATTGGTTTGGGCGGCGGTAATTTGGTTTACCAACCGAAAACTATGACCGGTGCCTGTGATGCTCGTTCCTCCACTTGTACTGAGTATGTTGATCCGGTCAGTGAGTTCTCCCCTAACGTTGTAGTCAACCCGGGTTGGGGTGACCTGAATAAGGATGGTATTTTCGGTGACGGTTGGTCGACTTCTACGATCGGTTCTTTGAGCCTTCAGAAGCAAACCATCTATTTACAGAAGAATAAATTATATAGCTTCTCGGTGGACTCTATTGGAGCTACTTATGATACTATTTTATCCTGTCCGGCTTCCGTTCGTGTGCTGCTGTCAGACAACTCCTTTGATGCTGTCACTAATACGATTACTATTGGTAACACCGTTAACAGTAAGAACATTCTATTTAACTCTCTTAACAACGTCAGCTGCTCCATTTATGGCGCTCGGTTAGACAAGACTATTAACATCCGCGGCACCATCGTGGACTACAAATTACTGGCCGGAGTCGACAAGACAACCTGTAACGGTGCGGCTAGTTTTGATGCCGGTTGTATTATGTTCAATGAAAGAAGACAGGCTGGTGGTAATGGACTAAGTCAAATGAATTGGAAAGCTTTCGGCGGTTCCTATACTTCCGGTCAGCCGATTACTCCTAATATTGCCAGTGAGGCCGACTCTAATGTTTTAGTGAAGGTCAAACCAAATAGAATCTGTTCTAAGTGGCTGTCTTGCTTGAGCATGGGTGTTGATCCAACCAGCGGAGAGGAGACCTGCTACGCCCTGGGTGAGTGTGACAAATTGAATGACTTCGGTCGTTGTCAGAGCTTCGTAATTAAGCCTGAAACTCAACACACTTTTGATAGCGGTTCGGATCGCAATATTGCCGGTTATGCCAAGATGAATAATTATTATTTGTCTAACATGGCTGAGGTGGGTGAGGATTTGAGGCAAAATTGGGGCTTTGATAATCCAAATCCAAGTGCACCAGAGTTTATTTCTAATACTATCAACAAAATAGTTACCTCTTCGGATGATATGATTAATGGAATAGATTATCCGGCAGTTGGTAAAGGTTTAGCGTCCATTAATACTAGCGTCCAACTGGCATCATTCTTAACTTACAAGAATAAGGATTATTTTATCAACTTCTTGATAAATATTGATGCTGCCGGTGGAGATGGCGGTAAATTAGCTGTCTCCGGATCCGGGGCAACATCTACCTCAGTTTTATCTGGATCTGGTTGGCAAAGAAAAGTTTTGAAGTTTACGCCAACAGTTGATGGCGTCTCTCAGGTGGGATTAATTAATCTTAGTTCAGGGCCAAACTCTCGAGTTTATTTTGATGATATTAATATTGAGCCAGTTCTTAAAGTAGCGGCTGATACCTATGTTCCTAAAGAATGTCGTTTATATCCAAAAGACGACAGCTTGTCCTGCAAGAGTGAAAATACCGGAGTTACCCCTGATGGAATTTATGGCTATTGTTTAGAGCATGATCCAAAAAACCAAGATGTTTGCATCATGTGGTATCCAATTGATAATGTAAAAAGTTCTCAGGCTTCAGTCGGAACTTTTAGCGGTTATGCCAGTAAGCCTAAATATTGTGCTCAGGTTGATGTCAATTTTGCCTTCGTAGAGAAGAGATCATCTTATATCGCTTTTGATGGAGAAACTAATTCCAGCTGTGGTGCTTGTAGCAGTTGTCCTGATAATTCTGAGTTTACCTCTGATGGCAACTCAGCTCCTTGGGCTGGAATAACTTGTGGATCTTCTGATTATTGGCTCTACGTCTCTCATATTAAATCCTGTTCTGGCACCAAACACGTTCATACTTGTGCTATTTGTTATCCAAAAGATGATTCCTCTAGCAGGGTAGCCTCTATTTCTGGGCCGACCCTAACCTGTAGTAATTCAACTGGTTACAGTTATACTTTTGGTAATAATGGTTGGTATATATTTAATGGATTTAATGGCACTGAGTCTTCTAACGCCACCCCAAATGTTCAGTTATGGGATTATGCTGATACTGGTGCTGGTGTTCAGGATCCAGTGAATTACACTCCTAAGTGTTCTCTCTATGTTGAATCTGACACCGCTTGGGTTAAGAGAGTTACTTCCTTGGTTCCATCAACATCTACCATTCCTTTCATAAATCCGGCATACCTAACAGCCTCTAACCCATTTAGAAATTATAATAAGTCCAATTATTTAATGGATCCGTATGGTGCGGCCGAAAATCCAACCCCTGATAATTATGTTGGAGACGGCAAGGCCGGTTCACCATATTCCTGTAATGGCAATGGTAGAACCTACCGTAATTCAGCCGGTACCAATGGTGTTAATATCTGCAATGCCTTATATGCTAAAAATACTAGTTATTCAGAGTTCGGTGCCAGGTATGATACTCCAGTTATGGGCATGACTCAAACCGCCACTATCGGTACACCAGCCTCAGCTTTAAAGATATTAAAGAATTACTTCTTAAATTTTGAATGGAATGGAATCACCTACGACTATACTAACGGTTTGAATGTTTCAGTTGCGGATAAAATTCCATATTGTAACGGCGATGGTAGTTCGCCACGTCCGGCGGAAAATTTATCAACTGCTTGGTGTTCCGTATTTCCTACAGTTAATAGCGGTATTAAGCTCAGAGATTCTGAGGGCCATGTGGTTCCGTTTGATTCTAATACTGGCTATGCTGTCGGCGTCCCTGGCTATTACACTTTAACTTTTGGTGTTACTGTTGACCCCGAACAATTACCTGTTGGCAAACTGGTGGTGGATTTTGGTGATGGTACTGGCAATCTAACAACAACCCAAATTGACCCCAACACTAATTACAACTTCCTGCATTATTATAATGTCCAGAGTGGGATATCAAATTATAAAATTAGAATTAAAGTTCAGGACAATTGGGGTCTCTACGGTTGGTCTGGACTACCGGCATCTGGTGGTAACTGCCTTTCTCCTTTTAATTGCGCTGGAGTCGATTTTAATCCGAGCCAACAAGGTCCGGGTGGCGCATGCGAGGGCTGTTTATAATGTAATTGACAAAATTCTAGTATTATGCTTTAATACTAGGCAAACAAATATAGCTCCTTAAAAAACAAGGAATATTAGGTTAATTATCGAATTTGTCTGGATTTTCAGGTGAATTTGGTAATTAATCTAATGTTTAACCTTTAAAATCGAGTAATCATGAAAACAAAAGTTTTCTTTATTGTTGCTTTAATAATTGCTTTCGCCTGCCCAATCTCTATGTTTGCCCAAACATATTCAGTTACTAATATGACCAACCCCGACCCCAATCTTAATACTTTGCAAGATGTTTGGGGTATTGATAACAACAACATGTTTGCAGTTGGTGATAATGGTACCTTCCTTAAGTATAATGGTTCGGTTTGGACCCAAGTTGCCAGTCCGTCAGCCAATCACTTGCGTAGCGTCTGGGCTTCATCTGCTAATGACGTCTGGGCGGTCGGCGACAACGCTACTGTACTTCATTATAATGGGTCGACCCTTACCCAGGTAATAGTTGGCACTGCCGGTAGTTATATGAATGTTTTAGGGTTTTCCGCTAACAATGTTTACATCTGTAACAATCAAGGCTCCTTCTATCACTATAATGGAAGTTCCTGGAGCCAGATTAGCCATCCTTATAGCAATATTGGTTTTATGAGTATGTCTGGAGGTAGTAATGATTTGTATTTAACCGGTGCTGATTTTAGTTCCCCGTATACCAGAAGGATGTTTCATTATGACGGAGCAAATTTGACGGAAGTGACTAGCGCTAATGTTCATGGCTGGTATAGTATTTGGTCCCCGGATAACAATATCTTTTACATGGGCGGCGGAGAGCTTTATCGCTATAACAAAACAACCAATGCTCTGGATCAGATTTTGACTGGCAATAACATCTTCTACGGTTTTAGCGCCACCAACATTCTGGTTACCAGGGACGCCAATGGTCTCGGTTGGGACAGTCTGGTGTTTTACAACGGCTCCACTTGGACCTCGTCAAACTTCGGTCAACACATACGCTCCATTTACTCCCCCGACAATAACCCCCATAATGTTTTCTTCGTCGGAGCGTATGGCTCAATCTATCATGTTGATATTACTTCCGATGTTCCCGAAATCGAGACTCTGTCTTCATTCAATCTTTATCCCAACCCCTCAAACGGTAGCGATATTCATTTGGATTTAGGCTTTAAACAGAGCACTCGTGCTACTATCGTTGTCTTGAACTCTCTTGGGCAAGAAGTTCAAAACATTTATTCAGGTGAATCTTTGGGCAAAGAATCTCTGACTATTGATGGTAGTTTGCCGGCCGGAGTTTATTTCATCAGAGTAAACACCGCCAACGGTAATTACAGCCGCAAGCTGTTGGTTACCAAATAAATTGAAAGCAAAAAAGCAAAAACTACGGACGGTTCCAAGAACTGTCCCAAGTCATAAAAACCCAGCACAAGATGTTGGGTTTTTTAATTGCCCTTTACAAATCCTCCCCGATTGACTATAATTGAAACAATCAATCCCAGGCCGATTGTTGAGCCCACCAAGCTCAATTAGGCGCTCTAAAAGGCGTCTAAGAGTCATCCTAAGGCCTATATCAAGCGCTTTTAGGGGTTTATCCCTAAAGGAATCCGGGTGGAACCGCGAGACAAAAGTCCCGTCCCGGTAAAAGCAGTTTTTGCTGTTTTTACCAGGAGGGGATTTTTTATTAGACAAGATAATTAAATAAAAAAACATATGTCAGAAGAAATTAACCAAGTGGAGATCAAGCGTCATTCGTTGTCTCATATTTTAGCCGCGGCTGTCAAAGAGCTGTATCCCAGTGCCAAGCTGGCCATCGGACCGGCGATTGATAACGGATTTTATTATGATATTGATTTTGGTGACCAGAAAATCGGTGACGCGGAGTTAAAAGAAATTGAAAAGAAGATGGCTTTCTTGATTAAACAGAATTTGAAGTTTGAGCGCGCTGAGGCTCCGATTGCCGAAGCCGTTAAGAAAGAACAATTAGCCAATGAGGTCTACAAAGAAGAATTGATTACTGATTTGGGCGCCAAAGGGGAGACTGTTGTCAGCTACTATACTGTCGGAAAATTTACCGATCTCTGCCGCGGACCGCACGTGGAAAACACTAACAAGATTAAGCCGGGAAGCTACAAACTGGATAAGGTGGCCGGTGCTTACTGGCGGGGTGATGAAAACAGACCGATGTTGACCCGTATTTATGGCTTGGCTTTTGATACTCGTGAAGAGCTGGATGATTATCTAAAAATGTTGGCCGAGGCGGAAAAAAGAGATCACCGCAAATTAGGCAAGGAATTAAATCTCTTCATTTTCTCCGATTTAGTCGGCAAGGGTCTGCCTTTGTGGACTGAGAAGGGCTCGATTATTCGTCGCGAACTGGAGCGCTTCATCGTGGATGAGGAGATTAAACGTGGTTACCGTCATGTTTATACCCCGGATATTGCTCGTTTGGAGCTCTACAAAACCTCTGGTCACTACCCTTATTACAAAGACTCCATGTATGCCCCAATCAAGATTGATGAGGATGAATTTATGTTGCGTCCCATGACTTGTCCACACCATTTTGAGCTTTATAAATCCGAACAACACAGTTACCGTGATTTACCGGTACGAATTGCTGAACTGGCCAAGCTTTACCGTTATGAACAATCGGGCGAATTGACGGGGTTGATTCGGGTCCGTAATTTCTGTTTGGCTGATGCTCATGTGGTAGCTCGTCTGGGGCAGGCAGAGTCAGAAATTAATCGGGCTTTGGATTTAATTGAATATGCCGTCAAGGTTCTGGGTTTTGAAGCCAATAAAGACTATCGCTATCGCCTCTCTTTAGGCGACCGGAAAGACGAGAAGAAATACTTCAAAGACGATGCTGCGTGGGACCAAGCGGAAGAGACTTTGCGCTCGGTGCTTCAGGGCCGCCAAGTGGAAAGCTATGAAGCTGAAGGCGAGGCCGCTTTCTATGGTCCGAAGATTGATATTCAAATGAAGAATGTTTTTGGCAAGGAAGACACTGCCTTTACCGTCCAATATGATTTCGTCATGCCTAAGAGATTCAAACTGGAATATACCAACGAACAGGGCAAGGCTGAGGAGCCGATTGTTATCCATCGCTCCTCAATTGGTGCCATTGAAAGAATTATTGCTTTCATCATTGAGAAATACGCCGGCTCCTTCCCGCTGTGGTTGTCCCCGGTTCAAGTTCAGCTGATTGCCGTGGCCGAGTCACATGTAGCTCATTGCCAGAAGCTACAAGAAGAATTGCTCTCCTATGGTCTCAGAGCTCAAGTTGATGACTCCGATGCTACTGTCGGCAACAAGATTCGCCAGGCGGTAGGTGAGCGCGTACCATATATGTTGGTTATTGGTGACAAGGAAATGGAATCTACCAAGTTGGCGGTTCGGGCTCGTGGCAGCCAAGATACGGTGGAGTATGAAAAGGCCGATTTCGTTCAGAAATTATTGGCCGATTTGAAGAATTATCTATAAAGAGGGATTTTATATCAAAAGACTATCAATTATGATAGTCTTTTGGGGTTTTAGGGGGTGAATATTGACCGGTTAATATTCACCTGCTATAATTGGTATATGGTTAAAATATCCAACGAATCACAAGCAGTTTTAGAGCTCATTAAGCGCTATGGACCGATTCGGTCAGTGGAGATTGTCAAAATGCTTAATATTTCTATTAAGACTGTCTATAAACATTTGGCTCGCTTGTTAGATGAAGAGCTAATAAAAAAGATCGGTACAACTCCGGTAGTTTTTTATGTTGCCAATACGAATACTAAAGAAGACTCGGTAAAATTAGACAAGGATGCTCGGATTATCGAAGAAAATTATATTTATGTTTCTCCTAGCGGGGAAATAGTTAGGGGTGTCAACGGCTTTCAAGAGTGGTGTCAAAAAAATAAGTTTGATTTTAAGAAAGAGCTGCCTGTCTTTATAAAAAAATTTAAGTCGTTTCAGGGATTAAAAAAAGATGGCTTGATTTCTGCTAAAAAAACTATTCTATCTGGAAACAATAAATTATATTTGGATAATATTTTCTTCAGCGATTTCTATAACATCGGTCATTTCGGTAAAACCAAGTTAGGGCAGTTGGTTTATCTGGGAAAATTATCCCAAAACAAAGCACTGATAGCGGAAATTGTGAAAATAGTGCGTCCGGCAGTTTTACAAATCATTGAAAAATATCAGATTGGCTTGGTGTGCTTTGTACCCCCGACGATTGATCGTAAAGTTCAGTTTATGGATGTCTTTAGTAAGGGGTTAAAGTTGGATTTGCCGGAGGTTGTTGCCCTCAAAGTTCCGAGCCTCACCAAGGTTCCACAAAAGACTTTGCGGAAGCTGGAAGACAGAATAGTTAATGCCAGCAAAACTATTGCCATTGATCCCAGTCAAAAGATAAACTCCAACGTTCTGATTATTGACGACGCCACTGGATCGGGCGCCACTTTAAATGAGGTTGCCGGTAAAGTCAAAAATATCACTGATAATAAGATTAAGGTTCTGGGATACTCAATTATTGGCAGTTATAAGGGGTTTGATGTGATTAGTGAAGTTTAGTTGAAAAATTATAGATTAATGCTAAGATGGAAATAATCAAAATTAATTTATAAATACTTTATATGTCCAGATTATCAATTTTAGAGGCTAAAAAGCAGGCTACGGGCGAAGTGACCGTTTCCGGTTTTGTGCGTAACCAACGGGCTTTGAAAGGTCTGATTTTTGTGGTTTTGAGCGATTTGTCAGATAGTATGCAACTAGTGATTGAAGAGAAAAATCAGGCTATTTATGATCTAGCCCTGACCCTGAATCTCGAGAGTGTGATTGAGGTCTCCGGAAACCTGCAGCCTAAACCGGTTAAAGGCGACGCCAAACCAGATTTCGAGTTATTGGTCACCGACCTCAAAATATTATCTCTAGCCAAAGAACAATTACCCATTCCGGTTCTGCAGAAAGCGGATAATGAAGCTGATTTCGACCTGAGACTGAATTGGCGCTTCCTGGATTTGCGCCGCGCTGAAAATCAGCTGATATTCAAAACCTGGACTGAACTGGAAAGAGGTTTCCGTGAATACCTGGCTGCCGCCAACTATATTCAGATTTATACTCCAACTTTCATGAATACGTCGAGCGAGACCGGAGCGGATGTTTTTGAAGTTAAATATTTTGACAAGAAAGCCTATTTAGCTCAATCTCCTCAATTCTACAAACAAATGGCGATGTCCTCCGGTCTGGAAAAGGTTTTTATGGTGGGCACAGTCTATCGCGCCGAGAAGTCGTTTACCAATCGTCACGTGACCGAGTTTACCGGTTGGGATTTTGAAATTTCCTATATTGATTCCGTGGAAGCTATTATGGATGAGGAAGAAAAGATGCTGGTGGCTGGTTTCCAGTGTGTCAAAGATAATTTGGGTTTGGCGATTGAAGTCCCCACTCAACCTTTCCCACGCCTGACTTTGGCGGAGGCTAAAGTGAAGCTAGAAGTTAAGGGCATTAAGGGAGAAGCGGCTGATGATTTGACTCCGGAAGAGGAAAGAGGTATTTGCCAAATTATCAAAGAGGAGACCGGACATGATTTTGTTTTCTTGACCAGCTATCCGGCTTCCGTTCGCCCTTTCTATCACATGCGCCAGGAAGCGGATAATTCTCTGACTAAGAGTTATGATTTGTTGTATAAAGGCTTGGAGATTACCACTGGAGCGGTGCGAGAACATCGCATTGATGTTTTAGAGAAACAGGCACTGGAGAAGAATATGAGCCTGGAGGAATTGGCTGATTATCTGAATTTCTTCCGCTATGGTTGTCCGCCTCATGGTGGCGCCGGTATTGGTCCGGCTCGAATTGTGATGAGATTACTCGATTTGAATAATATCAAAGAAGCTATTTTCTTACCTCGCGACGTGAAACGTTTGACTCCATAACTTTAGATTTATCTTCAAGAATATAAAAAAGACCGTCCTAATCCGGCGGTCTTTTGGTTTTTCTAAGCTAGAAATTTATCTCCAATTATGATATATTAGATAATATCAAGATAATTTAATCATTCATTATTATGAAGAAGAAAAATATTAAGAAAAAACCGATAATTGTGGCCGTTTCCGGCTATTTCAACCCCCTACATGTGGGTCACTTGGAAATGATCACCAGGTCTAAAAAGCTGGGCGACAAGCTGGTAGCAATAGTCAATAATGACCATCAAGTAAAGCTCAAGGGCTCCGTGCCTTTTATGAGCCAAGCCGACAGATTGAAAATAGTGGCGGCTCTGCGTGATGTAGATCAGGTCTTCCTGTCTATTGATCAAGATCCGACAGTTTGTAAGTCTTTGGCCAAAGTGAAACCAAATATTTTTGCCAATGGCGGCGACCGCAAGAGTTTGAATGATGTTCCGGAGTTTGGGGTTTGTTCCAAGTTGGGAATTAAAATGGTTGATGGCTTGGGCAAGAAAATTCGCGCCAGTTCTAAATTAATCGCAGCGGCGGCTGCCGAAAAATCTAAATTATGTTCAAAGTAATTCGAAGATTATTAATATTAGTTGTTGTTGCCCTAATAGCTTTGGCCTATTATCGGAATGTTTATCTGGAAAACAAAAAGAAAGAAGCTCAAAGCAAGATTGTGGCTCGACCGGAAAAGGTCATTACCATCATTGAGGGTTGGAATATCAAACAGATTGACAGTTATTTAAGTGAACAGGGGATTAAGTTGGACAAGAAGCTGGCTGATTTCAAGGTGAGTGACTACCAAGCGGATTATGATTTTTTGACTGATGCTCCGGCGAAAGCTGATTTGGAAGGCTATCTCTTTCCGGATACCTATCGGGTTTTTGCTTCGACGACCGCCGATGATATTGCGCGTAAAATGCTCAGTAATTTTAAAGCTAAAGTCAGTCCGGAAATGATGACCGAAATTAGTCGTCAGAAAAAAACTCTGCATCAAATTATTACCATGGCTTCTGTCGTGGAGAAAGAAGTAACCAGTAAAAATGATATGAAAATTGTGGCCGGTATTTTTTGGGACCGGATTAAAAACGGCCAAGCACTCGAATCTTGCGCTACTTTAGCCTATATTTTAGGGGAGAATAAGGCTCAATATAGTTATGAGGACACTAGAATCAAGTCTCCCTATAATACCTATCTTAATCGCGGTTTGCCCTTAGGACCAATCGCTAACCCGGGTCTCAATGCCATTTCCGGCACCATTTATCCGACTTATACCGACTATAATTATTTCTTATCGCGACCAGATACCAAGGAAACGGTTTTCAGCAAAACTTACGAAGAGCACACAGCCAACAAACAAAAATATTTACAATAATTAACTTTATTAATATGTTTGAAAAAGCGGAAGCAACTAAAAGTGCCGCCCCGGCTACGCCGACAGCGGCTCCGAGTCCTAACTTCACGGCGACCAGTGCGTCTTACGTTGACGATGATTCTTCCGAGACGGGCAAAAAAATCGTGGGCATTATCATTCTTTTGGTAATCATTGCTGGTATTGGTTTCGGTTCTTGGTGGGCCTATAAAAAGTTCGTCAGTAAGCCAAATCAGAACAAAGTTTCGACCGACACCAAAACTGATGCGCAAAAATTACAGGATGAACTGGATCAAGCCAAACTCACCGCTAACTTACCGGGCAATGCTAACTCTGGCACCAGCACTAACTCCGGCTTAGGCTCCGAACAGGGAGTGGAGTATTTAAGTTTTTCTAACTTCTACACCGAGCCTGACAATTCGATGACCGTAGACATTAATGATTATAAGCTACCGATCAATATTAAGTCGGATGTTTTGAACTATTATGATGTTGCTCGTAAGATTAATTTGGATAAGAATCTGGGCGACTTGAATACCAACGGTTTTGCTATTATTGATAATCCTTTTTCGGCTGACTTAAAAAATCCGGACGCCAAGAAACTTAATAATTTCTATAGCGTGTATGATACTCTAAATCGCAAGCAAATTCCGTCGCTAATTACCGCCGATTTCATTACCTATTACCATCAGAACATCATGAAGAAAGCCTTCAAAGACATTGAAGAAAACGTCTTTTATGGCAATTTGTGGGACATTTCCAATCGTTTATTTGAAATTTCCAAGAGCCGTTATAACAACCGCTTAATTGAAGTGGGCAATGTCAACGACCCAATCCTGGAGGGCGCTCGTTTGGAAATGGCTTATTCGGCCACCTTAATTGAAATCTTGAAACCGGCCGAAGGTCAAATCAACACCAAGAATGATTTGAGCGACAAGAGCAAATTTACTTTACAAGAGGTGGATGACTTTAACTTCAACCTGCCACAATATCTTAAGGTGGATGTTTTAAAGGAAGCGCAGAATATTCGTGAGCACAAACTGCTAACCAAATCACCGGTGCTGCTTTATCCGCGCGATTATACCGAGTTTGTAGTTCCGAAAGAATATCAAACTAACGCCAAACTAAATAATTTCTATTTGGCCACCAAATGGTTGAATTCAGTCTTCCCGATTTATTATAAAAACGCCGATTGTCCAAGTTGTGCCTTGGACGTGGAAGACTGGCGTATCCAAATGGTAGCCGCCAGCTATTTAGCTCAGGATATTTTTGGCGACAATGATTTGAAAAATGATTGGGCCCGCATTTACAAAGTGCTGACTTTCTTCAAGGGCCTCCGAGATGATGTTAGCCTGGTTAATTATCGAGATGCCTTAGTAGAGTTGTTTGGAGCGGATTACAAATTGGCCGAGTTGTTTGATAGTAATAATCCGCAGTCGGCTGATAATTTTCAGAAGTTACAGAACAAGATCATTAGTCTGAACTTCCTGGATGCTTACGGCGCTTACGACAAGAAAGATCCCAAGAACTTTGGTAAGCTGGGCGTCAAAATGTTGGCTGATTTCTATTGGCCTAACGATTATATTTTTTCTCAGTTGAGCAGTCCAACAGTTTCTGCCTATAAAGGAACTCTGCCCAAAACTTCCAATACCACCGCCTGTCGCTTAGGCGGTATTTGGCAGAGATGCTTGGGTTTTGCCCTGGATATTATCAACCTGATTTATCCAATCCCAGCTCAAAATGCCTATTTTACGGAGAATACCAACTACCAACGCTACGGTGAACAAGTTGATGCGGTTAAAAAGCGCTTGGCGGAGTTAAATACCACTTGGCATAACAATAATTACTGGAGTACCCTGAAGACTATTAAAACTTCTCTGGAGAACCCAGATAACTACAAACCGGTCTTCGCTCGCAATGCCGCCTGGGTAGGCAAGGAAACCAATCGCGCCTTGGCGACTTGGGCTAACTTACAATTACCGGCTGACAAGTTTGGCTTATACCAGAAATATACGCAACCGGATATTGTCAGCAGCGATTCGGTTAAATTCTTGGAGTATTCATATGTCGAGCCCAACATTATTTTAATCAATGAACTACTGGCTAACAATTCCATGGTCAAAGAAATGTTCTCAGCTCTAAAAATGAATACTGAGGTTAACCAAGTGGCGGTCAGCTTAAATGATGCTGAAACCAAACTCAAAACTCTCAAATCCATTATGCAAAAGGAGTTGAGCAATATTACTTTGTCTGATGAAGATGTTCAGTTTATCGACAAGACGATCAAGGAGTTCAAGATGGATGAGAGCAGCAATAAATCTTTTCAGATTACCGGTCTGGCTAAGAGAACCTTGACCGAAGATTTGTCTGATGTGAAGCTTTTAGTTCTGGTGCAGAAACGTGGTAACGACTTAGTCCTGGCCGTTGGTCCGATTTTCAAGTATTGGGAAAAGAAATAAATTATTGGAGACTAAAATAATAAAAGGATGACTATTGCCATCCTTTTTTGTTGGTTTTAAACATTTAACCGTCATTTTTGGCGGTCTCGGTCACTCTCTTTTTGGCCACTTTAATTTCGGCTCGAGCGCTGTCAGACAAGCATAGATAGCTTAAGGGAATAGGGGTTGGTTGGTCTTCCGGCTGTTCTTTGATAACACCGATCATCCAACCACCGGGCATATCACCTTCAATTTCTAAGGTTTCCAGCAGTAAGGAGACTTTGTCTCCATGGTTAAGGGTAGTGCCGGTTAAATCAACGTTTTTTTTGACAGTGGCCTTGTATTGGCCGCTATAAGGTTCATTTTGTTTTTTAGCCATGATATCTATATTTAAATTGTGATTAGAACTAAACCGATGTTAACATCTTTTAATTGACAAGTCAAATAGGCCGACAAAAAAGCCCCCTGAATTGGGGCCTTCTTCTAATTATTGATGCCGTGATATTTTTTGGCAATTTGATAACAGTCGGTGATACAAGGATCGCCAATAGTTTCTGTGCTGACTTCTTCGGTTGGTCCGAGCTTGAAGTTGTTTTTTTGATCTTCAATTATCACTTGCACAGTAGTGGTGGCGCCGTTGAAATTAATCACTTGAGCCAGGGCATCGTCTTTTCTTACAATTAACATCTGTAAATGTTTTGGTGGTTAGTAAAAAATTTAATTATCATTATAAAGAACGGACTAATAGTATAAGTTATTATTATTGCTTAGTCAAGCTGTATTTGAAAATGTAAATTTGACCATCACCTACTTTGTGCCAAGAATCAGCCGACAGTTTGGCTTCGGCCAGGATTTTGCTAAAGGCCCACCAATATTTTGGTAGGACAAAATAGGCTTCGTCGACTTGGGCCAGATTCATAGCTTCTTCTATGGTTTGGCGATCGGCCCGGACATAAACCATCTGGAGAAAATATTGGTAGAGTGGTCCGGAGGTGGGGATGGGATAGAAATATAGGTTCTGATAATAGCGATTGAAGCCGAGGGACCGCAGCGCCATGGCCCCGGTTTGTTGGTTGGCTAAAACAATATAGGGCCTATTACTTTGCCCCTCAATCCAGTTAACCGCCTCTTTGTCACTTTGACTGACAGCGTAAGCCTTCGAATTATAATAATGATCGGCGCGCGGATAGGACAAATAAAGGGAGGTACTGATTAGAAAGCTCAGTATAAGTAAAAAGCTGAGGCGGTAGAATTTATTTTGGGTTAGTATCTTTTCGGTTAAGCGGCCTAGAGCCAGAATAATAGCTGGCAGCGCCAGCATAACCACTACTATGAGCAGTCTTTGAGCAAAATCGTTTTGTTCGTAGGAGATGAGGTTGAATGATAGTTGTGAGACCAGAAAAAATGAACCGAGAGTGGCAATAGCCAAAAGCATGGCGGCACTTAACCGGAAGTCGCGAGCATGACGGCGGTGGACGGTTATGGCTCCGCCGATTATCAACAGAGTTACAATTAACTGCCAATTTTGGCCGTAGAAATAGCTTAGATTCAGGAGCCAGGTCTCTTTGTAGGGTAGGCTGAGGTGCGGCGCCAGAGCGATAAAGAAGCTGCTGAAGGAGTTTAGACTCCAAGTTAATTGTGACTGACCAGATAAATAGAAAGCGACAGGCAACCCCAAAAGAGCCGCTAGGAAGAGAAGTAAATAAGCGCTGCGCGCCAACTTCCGGTTAATTTTATGTTTGTAGTTATAGAGTAATAACAAGAGACTTAAAATTAGCGCCGGGATGCCGGCCAAAGGATGAATTAGGCAAGCGGCCAGAGCTAGAACTGGGGTAAGGCGATGACCGGTAGCGCCGTAGAGTCCGGTCAGAATCAGAAATAAGAAGGCCAGGTTTTGGGGCGTGGTCAAGATAAACCAACTGAAGGGGATTATTAAAACAATCAAGAGCAGCAATTGTTTGTAATCTTTGTTCGCGAAATATTTATTGACAAAGTTATTTAAAGCCAGAGGCAAAAAGATGGTGGCTAAAACCGGCACCAACAATTTATCCAACCACACTAATGATAGCCCAGTCAACTTATGAATAGTAATTAGGAGGCCATATTGTCCCAGATAATAAAACGGTTTGGGACTTACCGTTCCTTGCTTGTCAATCAAGTCCATGGTGGCTTGATGAATAAAAGGATCGTAGCCATAGCCAATTTTGTAGACTATTACGGCAATCATCACCGACAGCAAATAGTGGCCGGCGATTAAGATAAAATTAATGGTATAAAGAGATTGGTTGGAGCGCGCTCTTCTGATTAGTGTGATGAGGACGGCAGTAGCCAAGAAGTAGAGAACAAAAAAATATCCGGGAACAACGGTCCAAGGGGACACCAGGGCGGCATCAGAGCGACTGTGCCAGAGAGCATAGAAGGACCAGAGGTTTAGGGCGATATAGACTCCAAAAAGCAGCCAGTCTTTAAGCTGAAGCGATTTGAGACTAAGCTTTTCTTTTCTGGATTGAATTGGATCTCGGGAGATTAGCTTGATTAGGGCTAACCATAAAACGAGGCTTAGAATCAGACTAATCAGCACTCCCGGCCAGTTTAAAGCATAGATCTTGTAAACTATGGCGGAGACGATGATGATAGTTGAGAACAGCCATAAAATAGCTTCCAAGGGCTTAGTTTTTAGGTATTTATTCATACTATCATCATAACAGAAAATATTGCCAAAATAAACAGGTATTGCTAAGATAAGGGTATCTATGACGTTTAAAATGCCTCCAATTAAACAGCTTTTTATCTGGCTTTTTGTCTTAATTTTAGCCATTATTTTTGTGTTGGGCTCTTCCGCCTACAACCTCGCCAACCAGAAGTCGGACTATGCTCATTTCTCCTCGCCGGATGAGACCGCCAATTACTTTTTCACCAAACTCTACGCCAAAACCGGTGAATTATCGGTTATGGAAAATTACAATCTGGTCGCCTCTGACATTGTCCATCCGCGTAGTTTTCGCAGTGACTGGGGCTGGCTGAAGCCGGTTAGTTTCCTGGGAATCATTTTAATTTTTGGCACCATCGCCAAGGTTCTGGGACTGGGGATTATCCCTTTCCTGTTACCAATTTTTGGAGCCATTGGCATCATTTTTTTCTATTTGTTGGTTAACAAATTATTTTCCAGCCGCCGCATCGCTCTGATTTCCGCCGCCCTTTTGACTTTCTTTCCGGTGTACATTTATTATTCTGCTCGGTCCATGTTTCATAATGTGCTTTTTATAGTACTGACTATTATCGCTTTATACTTTTTGGTTTATTTATTGGAAAAGAAAACTAAAAGCGCGGGCGAGAGGAGTAAGTTTTTTTCCTGGAATTTTTCCGACCGAGATTTCATCTGTGCAGCCCTCTCCGGTTCATTTTTTGGTCTGGCGCTGATGACTAGGTTATCGGAACTTCTGTGGTTAGGGCCAGCTCTGTTTTTAGTTTTTGTTTTTTATCTTCGGCGTTTCAATATCTTCCGCCTGACTATTTTACTGTCATTTTTCATCTTAGCCCTGCTCCCGATGGCTTATTGGAATCAGGCGCTCTACGGATCATTGACTTCCGGTGGTTATACGGAAATGAATCAGTCCTTGTCATCAATTGTGACGATTAGCACTAACAGTGGTTTTTCTCTGGGCGAAGCCGCCAAGAAAGTCGGTCAAACTATTTTCTATTTTGGTTTCAAACCGCAGCAATCAATTAAGATGTTCTATAATTATGTGGTCTTGATGTTCCCTTGGTTGGCAGGACTGGCCGCCCTGGGTTTCGTTTGCCTGGTGGCTAATTTCCGGAAATTCAAAAAGAAGTATTTGGTCTATCTCCTGACCTGGGCCTTTTTGTCAGTGATTTTAATCTTATATTATGGCTCTTGGAAGTTTACCGACAATCCCGATCCTCGGCGCTTTACCATTGGCAATTCCTATACTCGTTATTGGCTACCGGTTTATCTGGGCCTGATTCCGCTTGCCGCCTATTTCATTGACCGTTTTAGCCGCTTTATCGCCTGGAAAAGTACCATTATTCGTAGTGCTCTGTCTTTTCTGGCAGTCTTTGCCGTCTTTCTTTATTCCACCATCTTTGTGATGTTTGGTTCGGAAGAAGGATTAGTAAATGTCACTTACAGTAATCGGGTGGACTACACCTTATATCAAGAGGTAATCAGCCTGACCCCGCCACATGCCGTGATTATCACTCGTTATCATGATAAAGTATTATTTCCGGAGAGGCGGGTTTTGATGGGATTATTTAATGACGACCAGATGAACGGGCTTTATGCTCGCCTGGCTAAAGTAGCCCCGCTCTATTATCTGAATTTCACTTTCAAGGACAAAGATTTTGAGTATCTCAAAACCAGAAAGCTGCCAACTTTCGGTCTGGACATCGAGCTCGTGAAAGTTATCAACAAAGATTTTGCGCTCTATAAATTAAGTTTAAAGAAATAAAATGCGTCACTATCACATCATTACTTTTGGTTGCCAAATGAATAAAGCGGACAGCGAACGTCTGGCGTCTTATTTGGAGGAAAATAATTTCCAACCAGTGAGCGACAAGCTTAAAGCTGATGTTTTGGTGGTCACTACTTGCGGCATCAGGCAGTCAGCTGAAGACCGAGTCTATAGCCTAGTTCATCATGTCAAAAAGAAAAACCCCAAGATGGTGGTGGTAATTACCGGTTGTTTGAGTGAAAGAAAAGACGTCCGAGCCCGAATCAAGAACAAAGTGGATATTTGGTTACCGATCACGGAACTGGTTTATCTGATACCCAAGATTAATCTTCTGCTGGACGGCCAAAAGAGTGAATATCGTGATTTCAAAAATTATCTTTCCGTTATCCCTAAATATGAGTCGACCTTTAGCGCCTACGTTCCGATTGGCAATGGTTGTAATAACTTTTGTTCCTACTGCGTCGTGCCCTATGCTCGGGGCCGGGAGAAGTACCGCCCAGTCGGTGAAATCTTGCGGGAAGTCAAAAAACTCCTTAAAAACGGCTATAAAGAGGTGATTCTCATTGCCCAGAATGTGAATAGCTATCGTTCCGGTCAGGTTGACTTTACTGAACTCCTAACCAAAATCAATGCTTTACCGGGCGATTTTTGGATTCGCTTTGTTTCCAGCCACCCCAAAGATATCAGCCCTAAACTAATTACCGCTCTGGGGAAATTACCAAAAGTTTGTGAACACGTTCACTTTGCTTTGCAGTCCGGCGATGATCAAATCCTGCAGCAGATGAATAGGCAATATACGGCGCGGCACTTTCAGGATTTAGTGGAGAAGATTAGAGCGGTTGGGAAGAAGTATAAGCCGCTCCTGCCGCTTTCCATTACCACTGATGTGATAGTTGGCTTTCCCGGAGAGACCGAGAAACAGTTTTTGGGAACCGTCAGAGTGTTTAAAGAAACCAAGTTTGATATGGCCTATATTTCCCAGTATAGTCCGCGCTACGGCACCGTCTCTTCTAAACTGGCTGATGATGTCTCTCGTGCCGAGAAAAAACGGCGGGAAAATGTTTTGACTAAAATTATTAGCCAGACGGCTCAGGCTAATAGTAAAGCTTATTTAAAAAAAATAGTCCCGGTGTTGATTGAGGGTCGTAATCGTCAAGGAGAATGGTATGGCAAGATGCGGACCTTCAAACTGGTGCGAATTGTCGGGGCTGCCGGCGCTAATTTATCAGGAACATTTACTTTAGTGCAGATTAATAAAATAAAAGATTTAGCTTTAGAAGGAAAAATCATGGCGCAATATGAATAAACAAGCAACTAAAAATAAAGAGAAGGTGGTGGTGATTTTGGGAACTACCGCCGGTGGCAAGACCGGCCTGGCAGTTAAGTTGGCCGATATTTTTGACGGTGAAATTATCAGTGCCGACAGTCGCCAAGTTTATCGCGGCATGGATATCGGCAGTGGTAAGGATTTGCCCGATTATCTTATCAAAAAGGCCGGTGGCAAAACCAAAAAAATTAAATACCACCTGATTGATGTCGCCAGCCCCAAGACTGAATTTAACCTCCGGAAATATCAGAGTTTGACTTTTAAAGCCCTGGAGGACGTCTTGAAACGGCACAAATTGCCATTATTAGTCGGTGGTACCGGCCTTTATCTCCAGGCAGTAGTGGATAATTATCATTTGTCGGCGGTGAAGCCGGACACTAAGTTGAGAGAAGAATTGGAGCTATTGGAGGCGCCGGAATTATACCGACAATTGTCCGCTAAGCATTCGGCTTTTGCCGCTAAACTAAATAACAGTGACCAGCATAACAAGCGCCATCTAATTCGCTACTTAGAAATTTTGGAAGGGGATTTGAGTTATCAAGCTAAGACCAAAGAATCTTCTTATGACTTTTTGATCTTAGGAATTGATATTCCCAGAGAAATTTTACGAGCCAGAATTTTGAAGCGGCTCGAAGATCGCCTGGCTAATGGAGTGATGGTGGACGAGGTCAAGAGATTGCATCGCGAGGGAGTCTCCTGGAAACGTCTGGAGGGTTTTGGTTTGGAATATCGTTATATTTCTTTTTATCTCCAGGAGAAGATGGAATATGATGAAATGGTGGAAAGATTATTTCGGGCTATTTGCCAATTCGCCAAAAGACAGAAGACTTGGTATCGCCGTTGGGAGAAGCAGGGCAAGAAAATTAATTGGGTTAATGATTTAACTGAAGCTCGAAACTTAATTATTAAATTCATTAAATAAAAAAAACCGCTTGGAGTCCAAGCGGTTTTTTGTTAGAGTTATTTCTTATTGCGTTGTATAGAGATCTTGTAATAGGTTGTTGTTGGTGATGGTTCCCGGCGCGTATTCAATGGTAATCTCTGATAGCGTGGTGGCACTAGTTACTTGTTGGCTAGAACTTACTTGGGTAACATCCTGGTCGGCCGCCTTGTCCAGTTGACTGACCCGCCAGGTGAAGTAGTCCGGCAGAGAAGTAAGGGTGCTGTTTTTTATTTCGCTAATGCTTGTAGTTAGGGTGTCTTTTTTACCGAAATCCCCCTTTTCGCTATATCCGACCGCGTAAATGGTTTTACCGCTTAAACAGAGGGCGCGATAGAAGTCATCTTTATTGCCGCCGTAAACATTTCTACTTAATAATTTCAGGTCGGTATCAAAGATCAATATCAGACCGTCTCTAGCTCCGGCACCTTCAGCCTTAGTATTGCCGGAAACATATAGTTTCCCATCAGCGATGCTGATACCGGAGAATGACTCAGTGAAACTTTTGACGCCATAAACACCAAAGTTAACTAGGGAAACTTCTGTCGGCTTGGCGGGGTTAATGGCAATTTTTAAAATTACAGCATCAACTTTGCCGTCAGCGTCAGTGACTTCTCCCACGGCATAAATATAATCACCATCCATAATGGCCCGACTGATTGCCAGGCCTCCGGCACCATTCAAATATCTGAAAGCTTGCTGGTTCTGCAAGGCGAGGTTGGTGTCGTAGACAGCGATTAATCCGTCGGCTGTCGGTGTGACGTGTTTACCCAAGGCGTAGATAAGTTTACCGTCGCTGGAGCTTAAGACAGTTTTAAAGTCATCGTTTCTGGTTGATCCCAGCAACATGGCCTTTTGTAGCCTTAAAGAGGTGTCATATTTGGCTATTAAGGCGTCTTTGTCGCCGGCTCCTTCGGAGTTGGTGCTGCCGACCGCATAAATATAACTATCTTGGACAACAGTTGCGTCGTAGAAGGCTTCGTCGTAGGTACCGCTCAGAAGTTTGGCGGTGTTGAAATCAGATATAATCAGGGCGTCCCTTTGAACAGCCCCGCTAATACTGGTATCTCCCACTAAATAAACGACATTTTTAGTGTCGGCACTCAGATCGGCGAAATGACTCGAATCTCCAGCGCCGTTACCCAGGGTCTGGTTGGTCATGGTCTTCTTTCCCAGAGTGGCCTTGTCGTAATTAAGGAAGAGGCCATAGTTATTGGCGCTTCCGACGGTATAGAGATTTTCGCCTATTACTAAGCATTGGTTCAAGAAACTTTTTTTATTTTGTATTTCCGGCGCAAACAGGGAGCTAACCACTAATTTGCCGCAATTTCCATTTTTAATACCGGCTGGGGTAGCACAGTGTACGCCGGCCTCCAGTGTTCCAGAATTTTTTTCCAAGCAGAATTCTAGGGTGTAGCCGCTAGTTGTCTTGGCGTAATCATAAGTTGAGCCGGTGCAAGCGCTGGCACTAATCGGATTGGGGTTAGCCGGGACTTCGTTTAGGTAGGTAGTGGAAGCTGAGGCCAAGGCTTGTCCAATGGTAATGGAGCTCGGATAAGCTCCCTCATTAGTGCGATACAATTCCAGGGCAGCCTGAATTTGCTTGACGTCCGAGACTCTTTCCATGTCCCGAGTGCCTTGCTTAATGCCGCCCAAGGAGAGAACCGATAGGGAAAGAATCACGCCGATTATTCCTAAGACCACGATTAACTCGATGAGAGTAAAACCAGTTTTGTTTTTTTTCATATTTATTTTTTATTAAAAATAATATAATTAACTAATTTTCGATACAACGGACAGCTAAGCCGCAAGCCCTAGCGGCGTAGTAAGGATATATTCCAGGAAATTCTACGTCCCCCGGAACGTCGCTCCTTAATTTTCTGATATAGGCCAGATAGCCTAAATCACCGTTAGTGGTCCAGAGCAGTCCAACGTTGTTTAAATCCATAAAAGAAGTTTGATAAACGCGCCAGCCGGTCATTGAAGCGTTGAAACCAAAGTCGTTAGTACCGTCCCAGGCTGGAGTGTCAGACGGTGCGCTCTTTAATTTTTTTCCGGCAGGATCACAACCGATTTCAACATCGCAACCAGGGTCGCCACTGGTGTAAGCGGCTAGAGTATTCCATTCCGTCTCACTCGGTAAATGCCAACCCTCGGGACAAATTCCTTGATGATGAGGACTAATGGTATAGGTCTGACCAGTACCACAAGTATTGCTACCGCCTGTAAAATCATAACTGCCATTACATTCGGGGGCGAATCCCATTATTTCCGACCATTCATAGAGGCCGCCATAGAGAGTGCAATTGTTGGGATTATTGCCATAACAATACTTTTCTATTATTCCCGGATTAATCTGGCAGGAAGTTCCCATTCCGCCGTTATCGATGCAGTTTTCCCCCGGAGCTCCATCGTCAATCACCTGTGAGCCGACATTTAGATTTTTGGCTAGCCAACATTGGCCGCCGATGTTGGATGTCGGATATGGTTCTCCCAGATAAGTGCCGGTGTCGCCACAAACGGTAAATCCGGATAGACTGTAGGGACTACAGCCGCCGTTTTTAATGCCGGTCGGAGTAGCACAATGATTTCCCGAAGATAATTGATTAGTGTTTTCGGATACGCAAAAACTGATTGTGTAACTATTGCCTTCCTTGGTATAAATATAGTCGTTGTCGGCACAGCTGCCATCATTCTTTGGGCCGGGGTTTTGAGGCACGATTTGCAGATAGGTTATTCCCGAGCTGGTTCCAACTAAGCCCTGACCGGGGACGAGACTGTCCGGATAGGTGCCTTCTTGGCGGTAGTAGTCTTCCAAAGTTTTTTGAATTAATTTAATATCACTGACTCTTTTGGTGTCGCGACTTTTTTGTCTGACATTACTGAAAGAGGCGAGCGAGAGCGCCGCAATCACGCCGATAATAGCGATGACCACTAGAAGCTCGATGAGGGTAAAAATCTTTTTATTAAAAGATGATTTTCGTTTCATGTTATTGATTTAATACTTTTTTTAACTCTTCGATTAATATTTTAGGGTTGGCCTTGCCTCGAGTTTCGGCCATAACCTGTCCCACAAAAAATTGGAGTAAGGCCACCTTACCGGAGCGGTAAGCGGCAGTTTGATCGGGGTTGGCACTGATGACTTTTTTAATGGCGGCCATTAGTTCATCGGAGTTGTCGAGCTGTTCCAGCTTCAATTCTTTCATGATTTTAGTCGGAGTGCCGCCGGCTTTAGACATCTGAGCTAAAATAGTTTGTCCAGCCGAGGAATTTATCTTGTTTTGAGAGATAAGTCCAATCAATTCGGCAAAACTCTTAGCGGTAATTTTATTATCCACTCTTAATTGGTTGAAAGAATTAATGGGGTAGTATTTAAAGAGCTCGCTACTTAACCAATTGGCGGCGCTAGTTGATAGTTTTTGGTTTTGTCTCTCAAAATCATCGCCGCTCTCATTAATCTCAGCCCTTAACTCCGACACCACTTCCTCATACCAGCCAGCCAAATTCTTGTCACTGCTTAACAGCTCGGCTAAATCCACGCTCAGACCATACTCGGTTTGAAAACGACGCGATTTGTTGCTTGGTAATTCAATTAATTGAGCCTTAATTTCATCGAGCATAGTTTGGCTGATCTGAAGTGGCGGAATATCGGGTTCGGGGAAGTAGCGATAGTCGGCGGAGCTTTCTTTCTTCCTCTGGGAGATAGTTTTGTTCTGGGTGTCACTCCAGCCTCTAGTTTCGGCGGCTATCGTTTTGCCGGCATCTAGTAATTCGCTTTGGCGCGCAATTTCAAAATTGATGGCCTTTTCGACCGCCTTAAAGGAGTTGATGTTTTTTATTTCCACTTTAGGATTCAGATTATCTTTACCGATTGGTAGAATTTGGCCATTTTCATATTTCCAAGCGCCGGGTTTCTGTAAACTGATGTTAGCCTCACAGCGCATCTGCCCCTTTTCCATATCGGCATCACTAATTTCCAAGTAGCGCAATATCTGCTGATATTTTTGACAGAATTTTTTGGCGGCAGTGGCATCTTTGATGACCGGTTCGGTCACCATTTCAATGAGTGGGGTGCCGGCGCGGTTGTAGTCAATGAGTGTGTAGTCAGCTTTCTCCGGGTGGCTTAATTTTCCGGTGTCTTCTTCTAAGTGTAATCTGGTAATATCAATATTTTCATCGTCAACTTCAAGCTGAGCGTTATAGACCAATGGCAGATCATATTGCGATATCTGGTAGCCCTTGGTGAGATCGGGATAGAAATAGTTTTTGCGATCAAATTTAGAAATCTGATTAATACTGCCGTTTAAGGCCAAGCCCAACTTCAGAATCATAGTGACGGCTGCTTGGTTGAGAACTGGCAGGGTGCCGGGATGGCCAAGGCAAATTGGGCAAACAGCCGTATTGGGCGCTTGACCGAGAGAATCATTATGACAGCGGCAGAACATTTTGCTCGCTGTCTTTAGTTCGGCATGGATTTCCAGGCCGATAATCACGTCATATTTCATATTTTATCAACTATATTTTATCAAAAAATGGCTATAAAAGCAATAAAAAAGACCCCGGTTTCTCAGGGTCTTTTTCAGGTCTATGATTTGATAACTTTCAGGGCGGCTTCCAGTATCTTCTTGTGAATTTCTTCCAGTCCCATAATATTGCCGTCTTTCATGCATTCAATCATTTCAAAATCATCAAAGGTTTGAGCGATTTCGGTATAAACATCAACGGCGTGTTTGAGATGGTTGATATCAGCTTCATGGATGTCGCGTTTTTCACCACCGACGTAATCGCGGTGGCCTTTCTTGTCGACTAATTTCTGTCCGACCTCAGCATTGACGTGGAGAATCAGATTGATGTTTGGGCGGGGAATGCAGAAAATATCATATTCCAGTTCATGCAGCCATTTGAAATAGATTTGTCTTTCGATGTCGTTCTGGATTTTGCCGCCTTGATGGGCCATATTGGAAGCGACATAGCGGTTGGAGAGTACAATCTTTCCTTCCTTAATCCATTCTCTAATCTTGAAGCTGGCATCATAGCGGTCAATGGCGAAAAAAATGGAAGCGCCGTATGGTCCGACTTCATCCGCCGTACCGTAATGGCCATTCAGGTATTCTTCCACCATGCCGGCCGATTTTTGGCCATATTGTGGGAAGTCAATCACTTCAATTTGGTAATTTAGGGATTTGAGTTTGTCGGCCAGGAGTTTGAGCTGAGTCGCTTTACCTGAGCCATCGCCACCATCAATGATAATTAGTTTTCCATGTGGTTTTTCCATAGACATAGAGATTTTTTGTATTAGCGATTATCTCCACTACCGCCTAAGACGTTTCGTTCCAGGCGGGATAATAGTTTTTCTAAATTGTTTTGGGCAATTTCTTCCAGGGGAATTTGGAGTTCGGTGGCGATTTGAGCGATATACCACAAAACATCGCCGAGTTCTTTCTTTATTTCTTGGCGGTCATTGTCATCCAATTGGTTATTCTTGTCTCGGATAATCTTCTTGATTTTGTTGGCAATTTCACCCGCTTCTCCCGCCAGGCCTAGAGTCGGATAGACAAAATTCTGGCCGACATTAGGGTAAATGGCGGTTTTTTGGGCGTCGCGTTGGTAATCGGCAAAGGTCATAGTTAGACGTTATGTTTTTTAATATCAGCGATAATGTCGTCGACCGCTTGATCCAAATCAGTCAGACTGCCCTCGTTCACAATTTCAAAATCGGCGGTAGCCATCACCTCCGGAATTTGGATCTCGGTTTCTTGTTGCTGGTCTTTCAAAAAATCAGCGAAAGTCTTTTGGTCGTCACCGGTATTTTCGTTGCGGGAAACTACTCGTTCATGACGGAGTTTTTCGTTGGCGACAATGCGGATTAATTTGAAGCCGTGAACTTCTTTCAAAAATTTGATATCAGCTAGACGACGAATGCCGTCAATGACCATAAATGGGGCCGGATCATTTTTAATGTCTTCGGCCATGGCATGAGCCAAGAGGTCGTCGCCGAAATTCTGACGCAGAATAGTGGAGATGTTAATCAGGTTTTCGCGAGTTGATTCCAAATGTAGACGTTTTAATAGGTCGCGTAAAATGGTCGAAAAACGGTAGTCGCTGGCACCGTAAGTAGTCATTAAATGTTTTTTTATCACACCTTTACCGCAGGCGATTTGCCCGGTTAAACCGATTACTATTTTGTTTTCCATGTTTTTATATAAATTATTTTTTAACGATATCTTGCAAGCCGCGGCGGACATCCCAATCATCGGCGCCTAAATCACAGTGGAGCAGTAGTTTGGGGAAAGCGGCTTGCAGGGCGGCTTGCATTTGATGGGCGATTTTGCGTAGGGTTGGATGAACAGTTTTGTTGGATCTGAGTTCAACCGTGTAGACTGTCGCCGGCAGGCCGTAGGTGACGCGGCAAGGAACATTGAAACCCATAGCGATATAATATTGCTTGGTTTCCGGAATAGTTTCCAATTGTTCGAGGGCGGCCACTTGTTCGGCGATTAATTTTTTAGCTTCTTCCTGTAAATTTTCCGGTAATTGTTCCAAGTACCAGGTGTTGAATCCTAACTCGGTAGTCAGAAGCGGCATGCGGCAAACTCCATTGCGATGTCTTTGCACATCGCGGAAAGAACCGAAGTCTAAGATGAAGTCATAGGTAACTTGGCCGAGTTCAGCCAGGAAGGTCGGTAGATTAGTTTTGATAGGACGGTTGATGAAAATATCGGTGTAGTTTTCCAATTCTTCATTCTTGATGGTAGTAGTCATCTGGAAAGGAATGGCTTTTTCCGGTTGGAAATAATTATGTTTGGAAACGGTATAGCCGCGATAGGTTTCCTGGTCTTCAAATAATTGATGGCTAAAACTGTGGGCATACTTCTCGCGTAACTTGGCTAAAATTTCATTGGCAATGTCTTTGACTTCAGCCAGAGGATGGTGGCGAAGCAAAGACAATTTGTCCCAGGCTTGGCGCAAGTTAGTGTGCCAACTCAGCTGAGTGGTAATACCAGCCGGCAAGAAGCCGCGCATAGTATCGAAAGTGCGGGCCTTAATGGCTTTTTCATAAACTGCTTCGTCTTCGTCATCTTTCTTGGGGTATTTTTGCTTGATGAATTTTTGGACTGCCTCCTGATTGTTGATATAAAAAGCCATCCATTTGGCATGGATTGCTTTAGACTCTGGAGTTCCCAGCGGATCGATAGTCGCCTGTTGGCTCATATCAATATAACGAGTAGAGGTTTCTTGGCCGGAATATAATTGCCAGTCTTGAATGGCTTTGTCGGCTAAAATACTTAACTGTTCGATAAAGATAGTAGTCGAACCGCAATCAGCGATACTCATGTGGCCATAGCCGACATAGAAAGTTTCCATAAACTTACCGCTGCCGCTTTGCTTCACTTTGTCGACATGTTCGACGACGCTTTTGGGACTACGGGAGTAGAGAGCCTGCATCATCGCGGCGTCCTCCGGACCAAACTCATCATAGACAAAAATTTTAGCCATAGATATGTAATTATTATTTATTCTTATTGCTTCTCATACTGCATGGTCTCTTCGCTGATATATTCCAGGGCGACTCCGGCCACCTTGAACATCTCTTCCGATTCCGCGCCGGCATGATATTTCTTTTCGCACATCACGCGAACAATACCGCAGTTGATAATCAGCATAGCGCAGGTGCGACAGGGGGTCATGCGGCAATAGAGGGTGGCTTTTTGTAAGGCAATTCCCAGTTTAGCGGCCTGACAAATAGCATTTTGTTCGGCGTGGACGGTGCGCACGCAGTGTTGAGTAATGTTGCCGTCTTCATGAATCGTCTTTTTCATTTGGTGTCCTACTTCATCGCAGTGAGGTAATCCGATGGGACTGCCCACATAGCCGCTGACGAGCAGTTGTCGATCACGAGCAACGACACAACCGCTTCGACCCCGATCACAAGTGGCCCGCTTGGCGACGGTGTTAGCGATTTCCATAAAATATTCGTCCCAGGAGGGACGCTGGTAGGATTCATTTTCACTCATAGTTTTAGAAATAATGAATTAGGCGCAACTGTATTTTAACAGAATCGCCGACCCTAGGCAATATTGACAAAAGTCCCTATATCGTTCGGGAAAAGTGCTTTTTTGGGTAATAAAAAAAGGGTTTTTACAAACCATTAGTTATCTTTTTGAAAAAGCTGGGAGTTCCCATTTGAATCCCCGAAGCGATGAGGCGCCAGAGACCGAAAACTATTTCGGCTGCTAGTTTAAGCAGGAAGATTAGGATCCACTTTAGCCATTTTTTAGTGTCGAAGAAAGTGTTTCCCCAAACTTGGCTGGCTCTTAGATTTTTAATCTTGGGTACTTTAGCTTTTCCGAGGCGGCTGTTGGCGATGAACATTAAGATAACGATGGCAAACAGGATCATTATAACGGAATCTTTCATTTTTCAGTATATTTTGAGGGTTAAAAAGGACTAATTTATAGCTTAATTATATCATTTTTATCTATTTTTGTCAATAGAAAGTGGGTTTTTCCTGGTTCTATGGTATAATACCAATATAATTAATAACTACAACAATATGAAGAAAGTAATCTTGATAATTGCCGCCGGCCTGTTAATCGGAGGCTGTGTCGTCAAAAATGATAATGGTGTTTCTACTGAGAAGAGAGTTCCGGCTGTGCCAGTGGTGACCAAGGCTAACGGTGACAAAGTATTGGACTTGAGCAATCAGGGTTTAACTAAGGTGGATATGTCGGTTTTTAACAAAGCTGGTTTAAAAGAGTTGGATCTTTCGAATAATCAGTTAACTGGCAGTTTGCCGTCTCAAATTGGTCAGTTGCAGAACCTGGTGGTTCTCAAGGCCAGCCACAATCAAATGACCGGGGTGCCGGCTGAGGTTGGACGCCTGAGCAATTTAGAAGTATTGGATTTGTCTGACAATCAATTAACCGGGCTGCCCAATGAATTGGGTAATTTAAAGAAATTGAAAACCCTCAATTTATCCGGTAATCAATATTCCGCTCAGGATTTACAGTTAATCAAAGACAAACTGCCAAACGTCAATTATATTCTAAATTAGGAAGTTTTCTCCAAAAAGCCTATTTTTCTATGGGCTTTTTTGTTATTTAAAAGACTAGTTTGTTTAATTCCTCACTTCTGGCTATAATATAAATATGTTAGAAAAATACCGCCAAATTTTAAGTGATCAAGGAGAGCTTTATCTTCGGGTCAAAGTCCGTCCCAGGTCGCCCCGGAGCGAAGTTAAGGCTATAATGTCCGACGAAACTGTCAAAATCGATGTGGCGGCCGCTCCGGAAAATGGCCGAGCCAACGGGGAACTCTTAGGTTTTTTAGCCCGGGAATTCGGTGTCGGCTTGGAGGCCGTCAAAATTTTGAGCGGTGCCGGTGATCGTCTGAAATTAATCAAAATTACCCAATCATTATAATATGGATATTTCCGTCATTATCGTTTCTTGGAACGTCAGAGAAAAATTATTAACTAACTTGCGTGCCCTATTGGCCTCGCAGGGTGATTTTAGTTTTGAGGTCTTAGTGGTTGATAATAATTCTGCTGACGATTCGGTGAAAACACTTAGAGCGGAATTCCCTCAGGTAAAATTGATTGCCAACGAGGCTAATTTAGGTTTTGCGCGCGCTTGCAATCAGGGGATCAGAGAATCTCAGGGCGATTTTGTTTTGTTGCTTAACCCCGACATGAAAGTTTTTCCCGACACGCTATTTTCTATGCTACAGTTCATGAAAGAAAAAGAAGCGGCTACCGTCGCCGGTTGTCATTTACTGGATGAACAGGGAAGGATCGTCCGACAAGTCAGACGCTTTCCGAGACTATTGGATCAGTTGATAATTATTTTGAAGTTACCCCATTTGTTTGGGAGAATAAATGACCGCTATCTTTGTTCCAATTTTGATTATAGCCAGAAGCAGCAAGTGGATTCCATCCGCGGTTCGTTTTTTATGATCAATAAAAATAATTTCCGGCAGCTTAGCGGCCAAGAACTGCCACTTTTAGATGAACGCTATTTTATTTGGTTTGAAGAAGTTGACTTCTGCCACACGGTGCGCAGTTTGGGAGGAGAAGTGTGGTATGATGCCGAGGCTCGGTGTGAGGACTATGTGGGGGCCAGCTTTTCCCAGGTCAAAAGGGGTCTTGCTCAAACCTATTTCCGGTCTTCCATGCTTAAATATTTCCGCAAATGGCGGCCAATTTATGAATATTTGCTTCTGTGGCTGGCTTGGCTACCGATATTAATTGTTAGTAAAATTTTATGTCTGAAAAAGTCGCAATAATTTTAATTAATTACCAGGACTACGCCAAAAAATATTTGGCGGATTGTTTAACGGGACTCCGCCAGCAAGATTATGCCGGCCACTCTCGCTTGTTTATCGTTGACAATGAAAGTAGCGACGCGAGCTATAATTACCTGAAGGAACTGGCGCCGGAAGCGGAGATTATTCGCAATGAAAAAAATGATGGTTTTGCCAAAGGTAACAACGATGCGCTTCAAGTAGCACTGGCCTTAGGCTTTGACTACGCCATTTTGTTTAACATGGATACGGTAATTACTCCTGGCTGCGTGTCAGAGTTGGCGCGTGTGGCTCGGGCTAATGTGAAGGCTGGCGCGGTTCAAGCGCGTCTGATGTTATTTCCCGAAAAAGATTTGGTTAATAGCCTGGGCAATACCTCGCACTTTTTAGGTTTTGGCTATTGCTTGGGCTATCGAGAAAAGTTGGCTGAAAAAAACCTAACCACCAGCGAAATTATGTATCCTTCCGGCGCAGCCGTTCTCTTCAAATTGGAGGCTCTTAAAAAAGTGGGGCTGTTGGATGAGGTCTTTTGGATGTATAATGAAGATCAAGATTTAGGTTGGCGTTTGTGGCTCAGCGGCTACACTTGTCTCTTGGCGCCGCAAGCCGTGGTCTATCACAAATATGAATTTTCCAAATCAATCAGCAAGTATTATTGGATGGATCGCAACCGAATCCTGGTGATGTGGAAGAACTATAGTCTGACTACTTTAGTTTTAATTTTCCCAGCCTTTGTTATAATGGAATTAGGCCTTTTGCTCTTCGCTCTGAAGGGTGGTTGGTTCAAGAAAAAGATGCGAGTTTGGGGCTATTTTTTAAAATTATCCACTTGGGTTTATATTATTAGAACCCGCGCTTTGGCTCAATCGCTCCGCCAAGTCAAAGACTATCAATTACTGGGAATGTTTTCCGGCCGAATCTGGTATCAAGAAATCGGCGATTGGAAACTCCGGCTGGTTAATCCTTTCTTCGCGGCGTATTTCTGGGTGGTGAAGTTAGTTGTTAAATTGCTAAAAGTCTAATATGGATTTGTCAATAATTATCGTTAACTATAAAAGTAAGGTGAAGACGGCTCGCTGTCTCGCCGCTATTTTCAACTCCGACTTCCAAGGTTTGAAGTTTGAGGTGATTTTGGTAGAGAACGCTTCCGGTGATAATTTGGATGACTTGATGAGCGGTCGACCGGAGCTGAAGATAGTCTACAGTAAAAAGAATTTAGGCATGGGTGGCGGTAATAATCTGGGCATCAAAGAAGCCAAGGGTAAATTTATTTTGATTCTCAACCCTGACACCGAAGTTTCTACCGGCGCTATCAAAACCTTGTTTGATTATTTGGAAGCTCATCTCGATGTTTACATCGTCGGTCCGCGTCTGCTCAATCCCGATGGAACCTTGCAACATTCCTGTTCTCGTTTTCCTAAAATCTACACGCCGATTCTGCGCCGCACTTTTTTGGGAGACTACTTTAGTTCCAGCCGTGATCGTTTTATGATGACCGATTTCGATCACGAAGAAATTAGGGAAGTCGATTGGTTGATGGGCTCTTGTCTTCTGGTGCGCAGTGACGGCTGGGAGGGTTTTGATGAAAGATTTTTTATGTACTTTGAAGATATTGATGTCTGCCGCCGCGCTTGGCGCTTCCAAAAGAAAGTGGTCTACAATCCGCAGGCGGTAGTCGTCCATGATCATGCCCGGGAAAGTGCCAAAAATCCTTGGTATATAGCTCCTTTTACCGACAAACTAACACAGGAACATATTAAATCCTGGGTCAAGTATTTCTGGAAATGGAGAGCTAAAAATAATCTAAAATAATTCCTATGAAAAAAATTAACAAAGCCATTCTTCCGGTCGCTGGTTTCGGTACTCGCTTTTTGCCGGCCACCAAAGCCCAGCCGAAAGAAATGCTACCGATAGTTGACAAGCCGGCCATTCAATATTTAGTGGAGGATGCCGTGAAGGCCGGCATTGAGGAAGTGATTTTCGTCACCGGTCGCGGTAAACGGGCGATTGAAGACCATTTTGATTATTCTTTTGAGTTGGAAAAGACCCTGGTGGAAAAGAACAAGATGGACATGGTCAAGAAGATTCAAGAAATTGATTCTCTCGCTAAATTCTCTTATGTCCGTCAACCAATTCCACTCGGCGATGGCCACGCTATTAATTGCGCCGCTCATTTGGTGGATGAGGATGAATCAATTTTGATTATGTTTGGTGATACTTTGTATGACGCTCCGGTTTCTCCTGCCAAGCAAGTGATTGATGTTTTTGAAAAGTATGGTTATCCGGTGGTTGGTCTGTCGGAGGTCAAACCGGAAGAGGTCAGCAAATTTGGTGTGATTGATGGCGTGGATATCGGTGATGGTGTTTATGAAATAAAAAATTTTGTCGAGAAGCCAAAACAAGAAGAGGCCCCGTCCAATTTAGTGGCGGTTGGTATTTATGTCATCACTCCGGAAGTTTTCAAGATCTTGTCCAATATGAAGGATGGCAAATCAGGTGAAGTCCGCCTAGCCGATGCTTTTGACATTATGCTCAGCTCCGGCCAGCCGCTCTACGGCAAGAAGATTGAGGGTGATTGGTTGGACACCGGCAACAAATTCAACTTCATCAAAGCCACATTGACTTTAGGATTGAAGGATGCGGAAATTGGCGCCGACCTGAAAGAGTATTTGAAGGAATTGCACGAGAAAATATAATAATCAGTTAGAATAAAAAAAAGACCAATATCATTGGTCTTTTTTGATGCTAAAGGTTATTTAATAAACAGCTTGTAGAGTCCCTCCTGGTTGCCGATTTTGGCTGTGAAATACAGGGTGTTGCCGTCTTGGCTGAGTACTGGGGCGGACATCTTTTCTAGTTTGATTAAGGTGGTGGGGTTCTCGCGGTCCTTGAGATTAATGACGCTAATGGAGTTGGGAGTAGAGTAGATAATATAGCCACCAGTTCGCCAAGCCACGGAGGTGATCGGTTCGCTGAGACGGGTAATTAGTGTGTGCTCATTGGTTTTGGCGTCGAATAAATAGATTTCCCAGTTGGTGGCGTAAATTAGCAGATTGGAGCTGATGAGCGACAGATATTTGACGTCTTTTGGTTTGATAATTTTGTCGGAGTCTTCCGGTTGTTTGAGGGTGCCGGCGTTAAGGGCGATTTGGGTCTCGGTTTCTTTTTGGAGGTCAATAATTTTTTTGTCTTCTGTCAGAACCAGATATTTTTTGTCGCTGGTCAGCTTAATCGCTTGAGTCTTGGCGTCCATAATTTTGAGCGGCAAGTCTTGGCGGAAAAGATCCACATCTTCCATGTAGGTGGCTTCACCGGGATAGACTCGGAGTTTCTTTTCATAGGGCCAGTAGCCGGCTAGCTCAAAGCGCACCAAGTATTCTCCCGGTAAAACATTTTTTATTTTAGCCGGAGTATAGTATTGGCTTGGTTTGGAACTGAAATATTTTTGGAGTAAGCCGGGGGGGTTGTTTCCGGTGACAAAAATAGTAGCGCCTTCCGGTTTGGAATTTAAAATCAAAGTGCCGGTTTGTTGCAGTAGATTTCTGAAGTTAGGCGGCCAGGACAAGCTCAAGCGATAGCCGGTGGCATAGAGAGAAATGAGGGAGGTGGCCACGACAAAGATGGCGAAGAAAATCCAGAAGATGAAACTGCGGACGCGGTTGGTCATATATTATTCAATGCGTTTAATGTCAGCGCCAATAGCTGCGAGTCTTTCATCCAGTCTTTCATAGCCACGATCAATTTGGTAGATATTATCAATCTCCGTCTGGCCTTCAGCGATCAAGGCGGCAATTACCAAGGCAATACCGGCCCGAATATCAGGGGAGATCATGCGTTTGCCATATAATTTGCTCGGACCGCTCACCACTACACGATGAGGATCGCACATAATGATATTGGCATTCATTTGGGACAAAGTATCGACCCAGAGCAAGCGGCGGTCATAGATATTTTCTTGAATTAGGGAATTACCTTCAGCCTGAGTCATTAGAACGACGTAGGGTGATTGGAGATCGGTTGGGAAGCCTGGGTACTCATGAGTTTTAATGTCATAGGGTTTGATTTGTTTGGCTGGTTTCATTTTGAGATAATCGTCTCCCGCTTCAAAAGGAATACCAATTTTCTGGAAGATGGAGAGGAGGTTCAATAGATGTTTGGGGTTACAGTGAGTAATTGTAATTTCAGAATGGCTGGCAGCCGCTAGAAGCGCGAATGATCCGGCTTCAATTCTGTCTGGAATAATCTGGCATTCGCCGGCGCTGATACTTTCCACGCCTTCGATTTCAATCGTCGGAGTGCCGGCTCCGGTAATCTTAGCCCCTTGTTTGTTTAGGTAGTCGGCCAGAGCTTCAATTTCCGGTTCCATGGCGCAATTCTTCAAAATAGTTTTTCCGGGAATGAGGGTGGCAGTCATCATCAAGCTCTCGGTTCCGGTGACGCTGACGGTGGTAAAGAAATATTCGGCACCGTGTAATTTCTTGGCAGTGATGTGATAGTCTTTGTCGGTAATTTCCACTTCGGCTCCGAAAGCCTGGAAGCCTTCCAAGAATAAATCTATTGGTCGGCCGCCGGCTCCGATTACGCAACCGCCGGGATGAGGGAATTTGGCTTCACCCAAACGGACCAGAGTCGGTCCGACAAACATCACGGAAGTGCGAAACTTGTCAGCCAGCTTGGTCGGGAATTCACTTTGGTTCATGCCGCTGGTATCAATTTCCACAAAGTTCTTGCCCCGCTCAATCTTAGCGCCCAGTTCCACGATTAATTCTAAGGACTTGTCGACGTCTTCAATATGGGGGAGATTAGTAATAGTGGTCTTGCCGCAGGAGAGAATGGTGGCCGGGATGACCTTGAGAGCCATGTTCTTGGCACCGCCTACGGCGATTTCTCCTTGGAGGGTTTTTTGCCCGGAAATGATGAATTTTGGCATATTTTAGATTTATTTTTATTATACCTCAACTATAACCTATCCTTCAGGATTTTTCAATTGGGGGCGGGAAATCGCCCATATTTGACAATTTCTAGTTTTTTGCTATGATATCTAAAGATATTTAGGAATATCTTTTTTATTTATTATAACCAGTATTTATATGGCAAAAATTGCAGTTATCAAAACCGGCGGTAAGCAATACCGAGTGCAAGAAGGTGAAGTGGTCAAAATTGAAAAATTAGACAAAAAAGTTGGTGACAAAGTTACTTTTGAAACTCTGTTAGTGGCTGAGGCTGATGGCAAAGAAGTTAATATCGGCACTCCATCACTGGGAGAAAAAGTTACCGGCGAAGTTATGTCTGAAGGTAAGGATGACAAAGTTACCGTAGTAAAATACAAGAGCAAGACTCGCTACAAGAGAACTTTAGGTCACCGTCAACCTTACTTGGCTATCAAGATCACCGCTATCGCTTAATATTTTTTTCGAAATAAAAAAATCACCTCTGGAGGTGATTTTTTGTTATCCAATTTGACATTTTTTAGCCCTTTTGCTTAAATATAAGCGTTATCGTAGTTCTAACTAAAACCTATTATAATGAGTAGATCTTTGAAAAAAGGCCAGCCTAGTGTTGGTAAAAATGGCGGGAGCGAAGAAAAAATGGTTCCCACCGGTATCGTAATTATCAATTGCGGTCGCGAGCTCTTTATCAAAAAAGAGTTTGTTCCAGGGTTTGGATATGAGAATGGCTCGAAGAAAAAGAAGCCACTCGATCACAAAACCTTTCACCAGGTGATTAACAATGAGTTGCCGAAAAAGCAGAAAGGACGGGGCCAAAAAACAGAAATTGTTTTTATCGGCCCCAACCCCAGCTTGATGGGGCGTAATCATGCTCAGAGTTTTGAAAATTTCGTCAAAGAAAACGGCTTAGTCAAAGGTCGCTATGAGGTGAAGGAAGTAACCAAACAACTGCAAAAAATCAAGGAACTGCAGCTCGAAGCTTGCTAATTACATTCAAAGAAACAAAAAATCCCCGGAGAAATCTGGGGATTATTTTTTTTGTCTAAATAGTGTTGCGATATTTGAGGGCGGCGCCGAGAGTCATTTCATCAACGTATTCCAAATTGGCGCCGGAGGGCAGACCGCGAGCCAGTCGGGTAATCTTGATCTGATGATTCTTGAGGAGCTTGGATAGATAGAGGGCGGTAGTTTCACCTTCCAGATTGGGGCTGAGAGCCAAAATTATCTCTAAGGTGGGATTGGTTTTGAGCAAGAGGTTGATTTTCTCAGTTAGTTTTTTGAGGGGTAGGTCATCAGGTTTTACGTTTTCAATGGTGTTGATGAGTCCGCCGAGAATGAAGTATTTACCCTGATATTGGCGGGTATTTTCCAGGCTGATCATGTCTTGCAAACTGGCGACAATACATAAAGTGCCCTCTAGCCGGTTGCGGTCGCTGCAAATTGGGCAGGGGTCGCTTTGGGAAATGGCTAAACAGGAGGAACAGGTTTTGAGGTCCTTTTTGAGGTTAAACAAGTATTGGGCCAAGAGCTGAATCTTCTCCGGATTGGATTTTAGGAGGTGAAAAACGTATCTTTCGGCCGTTTTGGGGCCGACGCTGGGCAATTGGGAGAATTGATCAATGAGGTTTTGAATGGCGGCGGGATATTTCATATATTTGACAATTTATGCAAATCGTATATAATATTAGTCTTCTTAATTGTACTTTATATAAAAATAATTGTCTAACCTTTAAACTTTGTAGAATGTTAAAAACCAAGACCAAAGCCCTCGGTATTGACCAGAAAGGCAAAGAATTCAACGCCTTTAACATCGTGTTTGTAGTAGAGCTTGCTGCTCATAAGTTTATTGAAGTCCCGGCTCTTTATTGCGGCCTGTCGGTTTCCTCGCGGGTGCGCAAAATGTTGCAACAAAGAAAAACAGTGTCGCGACACTTTCATCAGGAAGACAAAATTTGTCCCAAGAATCACAAAAAAATCTTATTCTTAGGACCAAAAGTCAGCAAAGGCATGCAGATTACTTACCCTGAGCCATTTTCTGATGCCAGACACTTAAGTCTGGGTGAAAAATATCCGGTAGCCGAAATTAGGCTACTTCATATGGCCCACTAATCATCTTTAGAACTAAAAAAGCCATCTGGTAACAGGTGGCTTTTTTCTATCCTCAATTTATCTTTAGTTTAATCCCGGGAAGCCGCCCATTTCTTGCATTTTCTTGGCCATTAATTTCTGGGTCTGTTTGATGGCGTCATTGACGGCATCTTTGATGGCGCTGGCTAAAGCGTCTTTGTTATTTATATCAGCGTCCACTTTGACGCCGTTAATTTGCATATTGCCGTCCATAGTGATGACGATTCCTTTCTTTTCGGTAGTGACAGTTTCACTGGCTAAAGCGCTTTGCATTTTTTTAGCTTGGTCTCTTAGGCCCTTTAACTGTTTCAATTTGTTGAACATAGTTTTGAATTATTATCTAATTAAAATTAAAAGCTGACTGGTTTGTCTTGATTGGTCTTAGCCATATTGCGGAAGCTAGCGGTTTCTTCGGAAAAATATAAATCAACTTTGCCGGTCGGACCGTTACGATGCTTGGCGATGTGGATTTCCGCCTTGTGTCTTTCTTCGGTCGGCAAATCATTAACGTTGAAGTTTCTATCGGCCGCTTTACGGTAGATGAACATTACGACGTCGGCATCCTGTTCAATGGAACCGGAGTCGCGTAAATGAGAAAGTTTTGGAATAGCTGAACCAGTTTGTTGTTCGGCGGCACGGGAAAGCTGGGCCAGAGCCAGAACCGGGATATCTAGTTCGCGAGCAATACCTTTGAGGCCACGACTGATTTCAGATATTTCCTGCACCCGATTGTCACCGTATTTGCCCCGGCCCTCCATTAACTGCAAGTAGTCAATAACAATCAGTCCTAGGCCCTTTTCCATCTGTAAACGGCGCGCTTTAGCCCTGATTTCCATCACGGAAACGTTGGCGGTATCATCAATATAGATAGGGGCTTCATACATCTGGCTCATGGCTTCATTGATCTTCGGGAAGTCGTTGTCGGCTAAATTGCCGGTACGCATTTTCCAGAGATTGATATCAGCTTGGGCGCAGAGCATTCTGTCCACCAACTGTTCTTTACTCATTTCCAGAGAAAAAACACCAACGCCTTCTTTGTTGATAATGGCGGCTTGGCGGGCAATATCCAGAGCCAGGGAAGTCTTACCCACACTAGGACGAGCGGCTAGAATAACTAGGTCGGATTTTTGTAAACCGGCCAACAAAGAATCAAGATCATGGAAGCCAGTCGAGAGACCGCGGAGCTTGCCGCCCTTTTTGTGCAGTTCATCAATTCTCTCGAAAGCCTGACCGAGTAAGTCGTCAATGGCGATGAAGGAGTTCTTGAGGTATTTGTGGGAAACGGCAAAAATTCTTCTTTCCGCACTATCTAAAATATCCTCAATTTCTTTTTCCTCCTGGAAGCTCAAATCCATGATTTCCGAAGATGCGACCTGCAAACGGCGCAGAGTCGCTTTGCGTTGGATGATTTGGCCGTAGTGGTTAATGTTGGCAGAGGTGGCGGAAACATTGGACAGCTGAGCCAGATAGGTGCTGCCGCCAGCTTCTTTGAGTTTGTTTTTTTCTTGCAGACGATTTTTGACGGAGACGATATCAATCGGTTCGCGGACCTCAAATAACTCCTTGATGGTTTGATAGATTAACTGATGACTTTCTTTGTAGAAGTCTTTTTCCAAAACGCTGTCGGCCACCTTAATCATGGCGTCCTTGTCGATTAACAAGCAGCTCAGAAAATATTGTTCCGCTTCGATGTTCTGCGGCGGAATTTTTTCGATTATTTCTTGGGGTCGAGAGTTTTCCATATCACTCATATTATCGGATTCGGAGACATTTTTCAAGGTACTATTTTCCCCCTCTTTTCAACCCCTTATGCACACTATTGCCAAATGTTTCTGATTCTGATATTATATTTTTGAGAAATAAATTTCCTCTGTTTATGGGCATTTTTTTAATTAGCGCGCTGTTAGCTCAGCTGGTAGAGCAGCTCCCTTTTAAGGAGACGGTCGAAGGTTCGAATCCTTCACGGCGCACAGAAAAACAATCCTAGAAATGGGCTTGTTTTTTGTTGGCATTGACCTAACTATAATAACATTGTAATATCAAAGGTCAAAACAGATCATTGAAAAGAAAGATTTTTTCAGGTTAATTATCAAGCTCATCAGCCCACTGGCGGTATTGATAATTAATTTGATGGTTGAATCTTTAAAACAAATAATGATGGAAACATTGAATAAAAAAGAAGGAATGAAAATGCTTTCTAAGATCTGGACGATATTTATTTCCCAGAGTGAAGACTTGTGGGCCGAACCTTTTTCCCACCGAAAATTACGCTATCGCTGTTTTTTCGAAAGAACCAGCGGTGTGGCCGAAAGGTTGTTGGTGTATTTTCACTTAGGTGACGATGAAGACCAGACCTATTTGTCGGGTAATCCCATCCCGATTTATTTCTATGGCGCTTTCAATCAAATGACGGTCTACCAGGTCAGAAGCTCGGGGATTATCCGGAGTATGACCGAAGAAGAACAGACCAACTTTGTCGCTTTGATGAAGAAGCGATTTGCCGGAAAAAAAATCGGAGATGATCCACCGTTCGATATGAAGCCGTTTGAGGTGCGAGATGCTCTGCGCTTGCTCGAATCAGGCAGATTCTATTGCTTTGAGCCTGGGGAGTACGCCTACAACATCTACGAACGAGGTTAGGAACTAATTTCCAAAGAAGACAAAAGAGGTTACAAAATAGCCTCTTTTTTATTTTATTGACAAAAATATTCCTGGCGGGTATATTATTTCTAGTACTTGTGGGCGCAAGCCCCGTTCAGCCAAGGAATTCCTAAGCTGAAGCCAAGTACTAACAAAAAATACTTAACAATTGTTAGGTATTTTTTGTTTGGTTTAAATATCTTCAATTCCCGTATCGTATAATTTTTGTTTGTTAATATTTCCGCAAGGCATGACACTCCAAAAATGAATATTACCGTCGCCGATTCTTTTTAAGATAACCTTTATTTTGATATCATAATCACTCCTTTTTGTCCGGCAAATAGCAATCAACCCCCAGTATTCCACCTTCTTGGTTCGATATAATTTATTAGGATCTAATATTTTTCCGACTTTTGTTAGATTGGCTCTATATTCTTGAACGGTGCCCGAACGGCTAATTATTCTTAGGCTTAATGGCAATAAGTTTAATTTTAGTAGTTGTTCTTGTTTGGAGCGTTCTCTCCGGGACGAATATTTTAAGTGATGCAAACCATCCGAATTTAATATTATATTTTTATCAAAAAATGGACAAAAAATTGATTTTGTTTTTTTAAAAATATCTTTAGCCTTGTTGTTTTGCTTCTTTAATAGCTCATTATTTATCATGAAATTTGGTTAGTTACGGTTTATAACCATCACAATAATAACAGAAAGGACATAAAATTTTCATAAAATTACCAGCCTTTTATTTGACAAAACAGTCCCCTCACCGTATAATTCTATGAATTTAGTTCATTTACAAACAATTTAAATCAAGCAATATGTGTGGAATCATTGGTTATTCAGGCAAGCTTCAGGCTTTGCCAATTCTACTCACCGGCTTAGGCCGTTTGGAGTATCGCGGTTATGACAGTGCTGGGGTGGCGCTCTTAGGCGGCGTTGTGCCGAAAATCTACAAAGCGGCAGGGAAGCTGGTTAATTTAAAAGACAAGTTGGCGAAGAATAATGACTATTCTTGCCTGGGCTTTGCGCACACTAGGTGGGCAACTCATGGCGGTGCAACCATCACTAACGCTCATCCGCACGCTTCTTGTCATGGTGATTTGGTTGGTGTCCATAATGGCACCATTGAAAACTATTTGACCTTGAAAAAGAAGTTGGAAAAATCCGGTTATACTTTCTACAGCGAAACCGACACCGAAGTGGTTATTAACTTCATTGATTGGGTCCGCGAAGATCAGAAACTGGATTTGATGAGTGCTATTCAAATTGCCTTAGCGGAAGTGGTCGGCACTTGTGTGCTAGTACTTTTTTCTCAGTCCGAGAACAAGATGGTGGCCGTCAACAAGGGCGGGCAATTATTTGCCGGCAGTAACGGTCTGGATTGCTTAATCGCTTCCGACAAAATCGCTTTTGCCGGTCATTGCGAAGAATTTTTTGAAGTCAAAGACGGTCAATTACTGTTAGTGGAACCGGACAAGAAACCGGTCTTCCTGGACTTCAACATGGAGCCTTTGATGCCGAACCTGGAGAAGATTAATGTTGATATCCGCGAGCTGGATTTGGGAGGTTTTCCCAATTTCATGCTCAAGGAAATCTTTTCTCAGCCGCAAGTTTTGCGGGATGCTTTAGCCGGAAGGGTAGATTTTGTCAGCAAAGAATTTTGTTTTGGCGGACTCAATCAGTATTGGCCGCAGATCAAAAGCGCCGAGACTTTAGTCATCATCGCTTGCGGAACTTCGTGGTATGCCGGACTGTTGGGGAAGTATTGGCTGGAAAAAATGGCCGGTATTTCTGTCAAAGTGGAGTATGCCTCAGAATTTCAGGCGGCAACTATCAAGCCGGGAAGCTTGGTGCTGGGTATTTCCCAATCCGGAACAACCGCTGATACTTTGGTAGCCTTACGGGCAGCCAAAGAACAAGGCGCGATTATTTTGGGCATCTGCAATGTGGTAGGCTCGACTATGTCCCGACTCACTGACGCTGGTATTTATACCCGCGCCGGAGTGGAGAATGGTGTCGCCTCTACCAAAGCTTTTACCGCTCAGGTTCTGGCTTTGTTGCTTCTGGCGCTGAAGTTGGCTAAAGACAAAAAGACTATTTTGGAGTCTGAGCTGGAGGAGATTATCCATCAATTGGAAACCCTGCCACAGATTATGGAAAGAGTTCTGGCTGACAGTTCACTAATTGAAGTCTTAGCCGGAAAGTTCAAAGATTCTACCAATTGCCTGTATCTTGGTCGGGGTTATAATTTTCCCATTGCTCTGGAGGGCGCTCTGAAATTGAAGGAGTTGTCCTACATTCATGCGGAAGGTATGCCGGCCGGTGAATCAAAACACGGACCGCTGGCATTAATTGATGCCAATATGCCGGTGGTCGTTATTGCCACTCAAGGAGAATCATATGGCAAGACCATCAACAACTTGGCGGAAATCAAAGCTCGCGGTGGAAAGGTTATTGTGCTGGCTAATCCGGCCGATGAAGAGGCGACTAAATTAGCGGACGAATTAATTATTGTGCCGCAAGTGCATGAAGTTCTCTCGCCGCTCCTTAATGTCATCCCGCTTCAACTTCTAGCCTATCATTTGGCCTTCTTGCGTGGTTGCGACGTTGATCGTCCCCGTAACCTGGCTAAATCGGTGACCGTTGAATAGCGAAAAAAAGAAGAATAATAAAGGCCGTTCCTAGAGAGCGGCTTTTTTATTGGGACTGGACAAATGTTGTCTAATAATTTATGATGGGAAAGTGCTTTAGACGCCGTCTTAGCTCAGCTGGTAGAGCAGCTGTCTTGTAAACATCAGGTCGTCGGTTCGAATCCGACAGGCGGCTCAGAGAATATAAAAAGACCATTACTTAGGTAATGGTCTTTTTTTGTATGGATTGTTTTTATGGCTTGTTTGTGATAAAGTTGGGATAATTATAATCAATAATCCTATGAATCTCTCCATTTTTAAAGCCTATGATATCCGCGGTATCTATCCCTCCGAGCTTGATGAAGCGACGGCTGCGGCTGTTGGCCAGGCCTTCGTTCTCATGACCGGCGTCAAAGAAGTAGTGGTCGGTCGTGATATGCGGTTGTCATCTCCGACGCTATTTTCCGCCTTGGTTGAGGGCATTACCGGAGCTGGAGCTAAGGTAATTGATATTGGAGAAGTTCCGATTGATGCTCTTTACTTCGCTGTTAATCACTACAACTATGAGTCGGGGATAATGATTACCGCTTCGCATAATCCTAAAGAATATAATGGCTTCAAGATGATTAAAAAAACAACCGATGGCTTTACGGTTATTCGAGGTACGGACTTGGTGGAGAGTTTGGGCTTGGAGCACGGCATTATTTCTTTCGGCAGTGTTGGCCAGCTTGATGTTCTGTCGGACTTTGTGAATCATCTTTTGAGTTTTGCTGATTTGAAAAAAATCAAACCCTTGCATATTGTAGTTGATGCCGGTAACGGGATGGCCGGAAAAACTATTCCGCTTCTGGAAAAATATTTGCCGGTCAAGATTACCAAATTATTCTTTGACTTAGACGGCAGTTTCCCCAATCATCCCTCTAATCCTTTGGAAGAATTGAGTCAGAAGCTTATTGGTGAAAAAATTAGAGAAGTGGGAGCTAGCGCCGGCTTCATCTTTGACGGTGATTCCGATCGCATTTTTCTCTATGATGAAAAAGGTCAGATGGTCTTCGGCGATATCACTCTCATTCTCTTGGCTCGTCAGCTATTGTCTCAACCGGAGAACCAAGGGATGGCCGTGGCCTACAACGCGATTTGTTCGCGCTCAGTGGCGGATTTTGTGACTGAGTTTGGCGGGAAGGCCATAAAAACACCGGTGGGTTTTGTAAATATCCAGAAAGGACTCAAAGACAATAACGGCATTGTGGGCGGAGAAGTTTCCGGCCATTATGCTTTTGCCAAAAACTTCTCGGCCGATTCCGGCTATATCGCCTGGTTGTTATTGCTGGAGATAATTTCTCAGGATGGTCGCCCAGTCTCGGAAATTGTGGCGGCATATAATCGTTATGTGCGTTCGCCGGAGACTAATATCAAGTTGGACAACAAGGAGGCGGCCCTCAAGAAATTTAAGGAGTATTATCATTCCTTTCCTCAGGATGATATTGACGGCATTACGGTCAGCGGTCCGGATTGGTGGGCCAATGTTCGAGCTTCTAACACCGAGCCGCTTCTGCGGGTAACGGTGGAAGGAGAGACTAAAGAAATAATGGATTCCAGGTTGAAGGAGGTTCTGGGAGTGATTAAATAGTTTTGCAAACAACAAAAAAAAGAACCGGCACACGCCAGTTCTTTTTTCTTTGTAGCCCTCCGAGAGGAGATATGCGAACATTTAAGTGAGATTATTAAAGAAATTAAGCTCTGGGCTATGTTCTTGACATTGATAAATTAATATTACTTTTTATAATAAGAAAAGTCAATTAATTTTAAGCTATAGTTCTACAAAATAATTGCTCCTGATTTTTCAGGGATTTTTTAACCCCCACTATTGCTGGGGGTGGGTGATATGGTATAATATAATTAATAATATTATACATATTTAATTTTTACGATTTCTAAAAATATGAAATCTAAAAACAAGTCTGCTTTTACCCTCATTGAACTTCTCGTCGTCATTGCTATCATCGGCATCTTGGCCACTATTTCGGTGATTGCTCTCCAGAATGCCAGGGCAAAAAGTCGTGATGCCAAACGAGCCGGAGATATCAAACAAGTCCAGACTGCTCTCGAGCTATTCTTCAATGACAAAAACCGTTATCCGACGGTGGAAGAATGGAATACCGGAAAAATATTTTCCACCACCTCCGGTTCCACTTCCACCTATATGCAGATTATTCCTTCAGTCCCAACTCCTAATGACGGTTCTTGCAGTGTTAATCAAAACTCTATCAGTTATACCCCGGCTTCAGACTGGTCTTCCTACTCCATCTCTTTCTGCTTGGGCAATACCACCGGCTCTCTGACCCCCGGACCTAAATGTCTGACACCGGGTGGGATTTTGGATGTGGATTGCAGCGGTGGGACTCCACCGCTAGCATTTGCTTGTGGTGATCAAATCACTATTACCGATATCGCCGGGCACACCTGTGATACTGGAGGTCCGAACTACGATACCTGTACCTATGACACTGTTCAAATTGGGACTCAATGTTGGATGAAACAAAATATGAATATTGGTCAGTATGTTACCGGTGCGACCACTCAAACTAATGATTCTAATCTCCAAAAGTATTGCTATGGTGATAATACTGGCAATTGTCCAACTGATGGCGGTTTATATCAATGGGATGAGGCGATGCAATATTCCACCACTGAGGGCGCTCAGGGCATCTGTCCGACCGGTTGGCACATCCCCAGTGACGCTGAGCAGAATGCGCTTGATCAATACTTAACTGACCCGCCCAACACTTGCGATGCTAATAGATATGGTTATTCTGATTGCGCCAACGCCGGTACTAAACTGCAGGTTGGCGGCGGCTCCGGTTTTGAGGGTCTGCTAGCCGGCTTCCGCGATCCCAATGGGTCGTTCGGCAATCAAGGGACGTTCGCGGGCTTCTGGTCATCTACTATTAGTGTACCGGATGCTTGGCGTCGGGGCTTGTTCGCGGGCGACGCTACCGTTTACCGCCATCATAATGACCGAGCTTTCGGCTTTTCTGTGCGTTGTCTGCAGGACTAATTCGACTATTCTGACTATTTTGACTATTTTTCCGCCCCGGTTTTCCGGGGCGGATTTTAATAAATTTTCTATGGCCGCCTATGATAATTTTCCGGTCTGCAAAGCCAGCTACGATTTGCTCCTCGAAATATTTACTTTTAGCAAGAGCATGGGCAAGGAATACAAATATACCATCGGAGAAGATTTGAAAAAAACCACGGCCATGATTACCAATATTTATCGCGCCAACTGCAACCAAAACAAAAAAGAATTAATTCAAAACTAGAAATAGCAATTATGATAAATTTGAAATATTGCCTTTTGCTGACTATGCCTTTGCGTCAAAAAATATAAAAATTAATCAATTTCAAGTTCTTCCAGATGAAGTTTCTGATCATTTAGCATTATTATTAGATTTTGAACAAACTAAATAAAACCATTCCAACTACGTCCCACCCTCTCCGCAATTACAATTTTGTTAAATTTATGAATAATTTTGAACAAAAACTTAATAGCTCCGAAAAAGAGCCAACAATCAAAATTATTAAAAGTGGCGAGGCTGATAATGAAAATTTTAAATATTAATTTTATTGTATGTCATATTTAATAATGACTGTCGGGAAAACTCATTCCGGCAAAACAACTTTTGGCAAGAGGTTGGCTAAAAAAATAAAAGATAATATTTTAATTGACACCGATGTTATCGCCGAATTTTTAAGAGATAATTATGGGGGCTTGTATAGCGCTGATTTTTTGCAAGATTCTACCAATTGGTCCCTAGTCATTTTTTAAAAAAAGATATAGCTAGTGCTGTTTTTAAAAGTGCCCTTAAAACAGGTTTGTTAGTAATTTCCACCAGCGCCAACTCTACAAAAAAACTGCGAAAAAATTTAGTGGCTTTAGCCAGAAGGGACAACAGAAAAACGATAATGATTTATTTTAATCTACCGGAAAAACTATTGTTAGACCGGATAGATAAAGGCAATAAATCAAAGAAATGCCTGTATCATTCAAAGAATTTCAAAGACCTGCTCTTAAATAAGCAATCAATCAGGTTTGAGGGTGCAAATAAAAACGAAGCTGATTATTTTTTTGAAGTAAATAATTTGACCGAAATTAATAAGACCTACGGTGAGGTTCTAAATATTATTAAAAAATAGTTAGGCCGAGATGGCCCCATCCCATATGAAAACCATTTTAGTCGATGCGGTAGACGCCTTTGTCGTCAGAACCAAAGAAGGCGGCTTTGAAATATTCGAACCGATGTTCAAGATGATGGAAAGCTTTCCTCATCGAAAAATAATTTTGACTGGAGCCAATGACAAACAGTTTTATAAATTTGGGTTGGACAAAATGCCTTATGAGGTCTTTACCCTAAAGTATAATCCGGAGAAAGTCGAGGCTGAATATTATCGAAAAATGCTGGAAAATTTTAATTTAACAGCCAATGAGGTAGTTTATTTTGAACATAATCCCGAGGCAGTAGCGAGTGCCCAGTCAGTCGGTATTAACACCTACCACTGGGATAATGATCGCCGACCGCTGGAAGAGTTAAAGATTTTTTTAAAACAAGCCATTTAACTTTAATTTTTTTTGAGAGTTTATGAATTCTTATCCGCAACTCATTCTTGAGAAAGAAATTCTAAACGGAGAAATTAAATCGGTACTCCTATATCACAGTACCGACCGCTTATACTTTGGCGATTTGTTGCGGCATTCAGCCTGGATTAAATCTTTTGAGAAAGCTGGGGTTAAGGTTGATGTGGCGACCAACAAAAACTACTTATCTATCTTTGAGAATGATCCGGCCGTCAAGAAACTATTAGCAATAGATAAATTGTCGGAAAAAGATTTTGCCGACTATGATTTAGTGGTGTTTCCCTCCAGCATCGACTTTGGTTATTACTCACCACTCGTGAAGAGGGGAATATATTCATATAACACCGGGATAAAATATACTCGCTATGGTTTAGTGATTAAGACGCAGACTAAAGACGAACTTAATTACTTCCGCTTAGCCGAGCCGCAGTTCGGCCAGAGCTATTTGCCAGACGGAGCCTACTACCGAATGCATCTGAGTCCAAAGGAAAAAGCTGCCGCTAAAAAATTATTGACTAAGCTTTTTGGCTCATCAGCTGCAAAGATTATTGTCCTCAACCCAACCGCTTCCAATATTTTTACCCGGGAGAATACCGTCAAAAAAGAAGTTGACAATCTCTTAAACAAAAATGACTATCTTTATTTGGTCCAGAAAGTTCTGGACCTTTTTCCTAAACATCAGATTCTCTTGGGTTCCGGACTGAAGCCTTATGACCAAGAGAACTTTGACCTTTTAGAGTCTCTCAAAAAATCTTTCCCCGACAACAGAGTCCAGTCTATTACCGCCAGCACCACCCTGGGAAAAGGGATCTCTTTCCGTGCTTTTGCCGCCATTTTGTCAGATAGTCGCCTATCAGGGATGTTAGGCAATGGTACCGGCACCAATACTCATTTGGCCGCCACTTTAGGTCTGCCGGCGATGTCACTGGAGCGCGGTTTTGACCAGGAAATGATCCAAAATTGGCGCAGTTCCGGGACTTTCCAGATGGGCTCTTTTCGCTGGCGAAACCCGGACCAGCGGGTAGCTACTTATACTCTCAATTGGTCGCGTAAGTGTGCCACCGACTTTGCTAAGGTGGCGCGACAGTTTCAAATTCATTTAGCGCTGAATGACAAAAAATTAAATTTTATTTTCGCTCAAAAATATTTGCCTAATCTCAAAAAAGCAGCTTCTCGTTTTGCGCATGGCCTGAAAACCAACGACGCCCGCCTGATCGTTGGCGCCATCAAGGTTTTGCACTCATCATTTTTGGAGCCGGCAATCCGCGATTATTATTTTAACTTCGACGATGAACAGAAATACTTGGAAGTCACCAACAAAAAATCTCAGCAAGAGTTGGTGGCTGTGTTGTCTTGGCGCTCTAAACAAAAAAACTTAAGCTCTTTGACTCTCAATCTGCTCAAGGACTCCAATCTCTACAAGCTCTGTCGTCAAATATCAGCGGAGAAGAATGAGTCAAAAAAAACAAGCCAAGAAGAATTAATCTGTCGCAAGTTACGTGCCATGAGTCCTCTCAGTAAATCAGAACTGAAGTCTCTGGGATGCAAAAATGAGACCGCTCTTTCCGTCTGGTTGAATGACAGGCTGGGGATGGCGATTGATCGCGAGATTAGAAATTACCGGCAGACTCCCCAGACGATGATCTCGGGCGGTTGGCAGCAAAAGATTTATTGCGACACCCAGAAAGATTATCTCTTGAAACACATGAGCCATAATCAGCAGAGTATTTATTTTACCGAAGCTTGGTGCCAAGAAAGTCTGGCGGTTGCCAATACTCGAGCCGGCGGTTTGATTCCGGCTCAGACGGAAGTGCGAAACATTAATCGCAAGTATTATCACTTAGCTCAGAAGGTTAGACCTCTGACTCGCATTCAAGACCTGAAAGAAAATCGTTTAAACGGTCAATTATTTACCGAAACTGATGTGACTAAAGTTGCTTTGCCCTTGGGCCTGATTGACTCTTTTTTAGACAACTTTCTTTCTCTTCTCGACCAAGGAATCTATGATGTTGATGCTCGTTTTGTGGAGTTGGCTATTGATAATTGGGGAGTTTTTGCCAATATTGACTCCGGTTCCTTCAAAAATCCCCGGACTCTCAAAACCCTCAGCGAGCCCCTAAAAGATCCTTTCCGTCTAGGCATTAACCAGCTGGCAGTCAATCGCGTCTTCTTTGCTAAATTCAAAAATAGTTCCGAGCTCCTAAGCTATTACGACCGGAAGATTAAACAGCTCATGAAGATTGATGTTTCAACTTTTCCACTTGATTGGCAATGGGGTAATCATGGCGCTCTAGCCATTGCTCCTCTAGCCCAAAAGTTGCAGCGCTTCGTTCAGCAGAAAAGAAACATCAAATCCCGGCCGGTCTATCCGTTCATCTCTCCCGAGTTTGAAATTTTGATTAGGAAAAATATTAAGCAACGCCTCAAACTATATGGCTCCAAAAAATAATCATCTCTTTCTTGTTTATGCCATGTCACGCAGTGGTCATCATGCCATTATTGATTGGATCTATCATCAATTTGCCGGTCCGAAAGCTTTTGTAAATTATATGCAGCTGGAAGATCGGGCGCTCGAGCACCGCACGCAATATTATATCAATGAGAAAAAATATTTAACTGAAATAGATTCCAGTTGGAGCGCCGAATACCGAGAGAATAAACTGAGAGAGTTCCAAATGGAAGATAATCTGGCGCGAGACTTTTTGTTTCATCAAGACAAAAATTTGTTGTTAATGAATTTTGAGAATGTTAATCTCTCTGCTCTGCCGCTTCGTCCGGAAAGGTTTGTAGAACAGTTTGGCTCGGTTGCAAAATTTTCCAACATTCTCATCATGCGCGATTTGTTTAACTGGTTAGCTAGCAAGATAAAAGGTGGTCAGGCTGATAATCTGGTTGAGTTGTTGTTGTCTTGGGAAAGTCAGGCGCGGGAATATTTAGGGCTGACTAATAATCTCTTACCCAAAATCTTGATTAACTACAATCGTTGGTGCCAAGATCTCGACTATCGCCAAGAGCTGGCCGGTGAATTAGGGGCTGATACTTTTCTGGCCTCTTGGGAAAAAATGCTGATTCATGGCGGCGGCAGTTCGTTTGATGGTCTAAATTATGCCACTAACGCCTCCCGGATGGATTTGTTGAAGAGGTTTGAGTATTTCAAAGATGACAATCAGTACCGGGATATTATTGCTCAAAACCGCCATTTAGTGGCCTTGTCGGAGCAGATTTTTGGGGTAATTGCCGGAACGGAGATTTTTAAAGAATAATATTTGATTATTTGCTATAATTAAAAAACTATAAATTTATTCTTTTGTATGACTAAAAAAGCCTTTACTCTTATCGAATTATTAGTCATTATCGCTATTATTGGCATCTTGGCAACCATTTCAGTTATTGCCCTCCAAAATGCTCGAGCCAAGTCACGTGATGCCAAGCGCGCCGGTGATATTAAACAAGTCCAAACCGCCCTGGAGTTATTTTTTAATGATAAAAGTCGTTATCCGACGGTTGACGAGTGGAATACCGGTAAGATATTTTCTACCGGCACCAATTCCACTTCTACCTATATGCAAATTATTCCTAGTGCTCCGACACCAAATGATGGTTCTTGCACCACTAACCAAAACTCCATTAACTATTTTCCTAATCCGGACGGCTCCTCTTATTCTATTTCTTTCTGTCTGGGAAATACTACCGGAACTTTGACCCCCGGACCTAAATGTCTGACTCCGGGAGGGATTGTCGATGTTGATTGCTCGGAGCCTTTAGCTGCGCCTTGTTCTATCACAACTGTCGGCGGCACGCCTTGCTCTTATGGCGGTGAAAATTATCCGACGGTAACTATCGGCACTCAAGTCTGGCTGGCCAAAAATTTAAATATTGGCACTATGATTGGCTCTAAACTAGCCGACAACACTAGCTTGCAAGATCAAACTGACAATAGTGTGATAGAAAAATATTGCTATGGTTATATTCAGGATGGCAATGCCGGCCAAATGGCGACGGGCTCGAGCAACTGCAGCACCTATGGGGCTCTCTATCAGTGGAATGAGGCTATGCAGTATTCTCTGAGTGAAGGCGCCCAGGGAATTTGTCCTGCCGGTTGGCACATCCCTAGTGATTCCGAGCAGTTTACTTTAGAAGATTATTTAAAAGATTTCGGTCAGAACTGTGATTTCGGTCGCACTACTTGGGACTGTTTCGGGGCGGGCACTAAAATGAAAGTGGGCGGTACTTCCGATTTTGAGGCTCCTATTGCCGGTTTACGTTTTAATGACGGCAGCTTTACCGGTCAAGGCGATAATGGTTTTTTCTGGTCATCATCAGTTGATAGTGCTAATGCTTGGTATAGAGCCCTATATTCTTTAGGTGAGGAGGTTAACCGTAATGTTTTTGATCAGACCATTGGTCTGCCGATTCGCTGTCTGCAAGACTAGTTGAGGCGTTATTTAATGCCACTAAATCCCCGTGTTTGCGGGGATTTTTTGTTTATATTGTAATTTCTTGCCAATCTCTGCTAGAATCAAAGTAATATTAGCTTAATCTCTAAACATATGGCCGAACGTATTTCAATGATTATGCCGGAGCTTTCTCCGGAAGTGCAAAAGACAAATCGCGAACAACAAGAGCAGCTGGCCAAGTTTGGCTTCAGACATATTGGCTCTCTGCAAAATGGGGGCTTCAAGCGCGGTTGGCACTTGCAAGATTTCCGCGAGCAAATTGCCTATCTGCGTTCGGATTGTGATCCGACTTTCTTCACCCGAGTCATTTTGCAGGACAAAAAAATGCGAGAAACTTTTGTGCGTGTCATGAATGTGGATGTCAATGAGTTTTGGAAAAATGATTATATCCGAGATGAACAACCGGAGCTGACCAAGGAAGAATATCTGGAAAAACATTTCTGGAAGGCTTTGGCCGTTGAAGTTTCCACGGAAGAATTATTGAAGAAGATGCCGGATGATTTTCTGTTGGAAACTCTCAAGGCCTATAACCGTGAATTGGAACGCATCAAAGTGGAAACAATGGAGCGAGTGGCGGAACTCAGCCAAGAATTTTTACCCGACTTTCAGAACTTTACCGAGAAGCATGACCTCAAAGTCAATTGGTTTGAGATAAAAAAACGTTTCAATACCGTCTCCTATGATTTATTCGATCAATACTATCGCGAAAAAATCAAAGCCTTGCACGGTAGCTCGCCGGTCGGTGACTATGACCCCGATGTTCATCAAGTCCGAGTTGAGGTCTCGCCTTTTTCTCGCGTTCAACCAGAGCACCTGCAACATGAACTGGTCCACGCCGTTTCCGGCCGTACCAACCAGATGAACTTATTATATCTGGGCAAAAGTGATTATGTGGTGACGCGCTCCTTGCCACGTCTGGGAGCAAGAAGAGGCCACCGCTTTACTTGGCTCAATGAAGCGATTACGGAAGATATTAATATTGATATTCAAAAAGATAAAAGCCCGGACGGTAAGCATGATTCTTGGTATGAGTCATATGACCGAGAACGAGAATTATTTGCATTAGTCCTTAAAAATGGCCAGAAACCGCTAGCCCCCCGCCTCTTTTATCAAGCCTATTTTGAATCCGATACCGGTCGGGATGAAGATCTGGTTGCTCGTAAGGAGTTATATGAAGCCATCTCTGAAGCCTATGGCAGTCCGCGCTTTCTGGCGGAACTGGATGATTTAGTTCGCCAGGAAGGCGTCAAAAAAGCGGTGGAGATTTTTAAAGCTCA
>Ga0172375_10000123_pt1 | contig 115150 bp, 95 predicted proteins | sample LakKiv1m_FD_114537 | JGI IMG/M metagenome (GOLD analysis project Ga0172375, IMG submission 114537) | Freshwater microbial communities from Kabuno Bay, South-Kivu, Congo - kab_092012_11.1m | ecosystem: Environmental > Aquatic > Freshwater > Lake | place: Democratic Republic of the Congo...
CGTTCCCGCCCACCACGTAGGCACCGGCCACTTCGCTGCGCAGCGCCAGCGCGGACGCCGGGATAAGCAGCTTGTTCACCTTGCCCACGGCGAAATAGGCGCGCGCGAACATGCCGGGATACAAGCCTTCGATCCCGGCGGGCAGGTCGAGCCGCACCTGGGTCGTGTGGGTCCGCGCGTCCGCCGCGGGCAGGATCGTCACCTTGCCCGCCTGAACGCGCTTTTTGAGCGCCGGGAATTCGATGCTGGCGCTGGCGAGTTTGCGCACCGCATCGAGCTGGAATTGCGGCATGCTCGCGCTGACGCGCAATTCGCGCGGATCGAAGCCGGTCATCAGCGGTTTGCCGGGGACCGCCATCTCCCCCAGTTCGACATGACGCGCCGACACCACGCCGCTATAGGGCGCAGTCACCGTAGCGTAACCTCTGGTCGCCGCCGCCTGCCCGCCGCCCGCCTCCGCTGCGGCAAGCTGCGCCTTCGCGGCCAAATAGTCGGCTTGCGCCTTGTCCATCGCCGCGGCGCTCATGAATTTCTGCTCCACCAGCCTCTGCGTGCGCTCGTACTGCGCCTTGGCGTTGCGCAGCGCCGCGTCCGCCTGGGCGACCTGCGCCTGGCTGGCCGCATAGACTTGATTCACTTCGGCGGGATCGATGCGGACGATGACCTGCCCCTTCTTCACACTGTCGCCGACGTCGAAATTCACCGCCACGATGCGGCCGGAAATCTGCGCCGCCACAGTGGACTGCTTCACCGCCTCGACCACGCCCTCGGCGGCATAGGTCTGATCGACCTCGCGATACTGGACTATAGCGGTGCGCAGAGCGGGTGCGTCGGCAGCGTAGACCGAAGGCGCGAACAGCAGGCCGAAAACAGACGCGGCGCGCAACAAGAAGTTGTATCGAGTAATCATGGCGGCCATTGTAGCGACCGGCCTATGGTGGGTATGTGACTTAGGTTACCGAACTACGAATGCGCACCTATGATTTTGGTCAAAGGTCGTGCATGCGTGGCGCCGTGCTGCATCCAGCAGCGCCCCAAGGACCGGACTCCACTGAGGCAAACTTGCCGGAAACGCCCGTCTGACGCGGATCTCCGGGCATCGCGCAGTTTGGATGCACCGCCCTATCGTTCAACTCAGGGTCAGCACCTTGGTCGATTCCTCACCGAACTGGCTCACCACGCGCACTGCGACGCGTCGGCCTTTCTTCGATGGGATCGGGTGCGAGCGAAAGCCGTAGAGCCGGTCGAAAGCCTCGTCGTCGATTTCGACCTTGAGGGTCTGTTCGACGTTGCGCTTGGTCATTTGTTTCGCGAGGTCGGAGAGGCCGCGCTTCCACTTGTCGAACTCGTCCTTGTCGCCGCCGCAGAAGAATACCTGGCGTACGACAAAGCTCGAACCGTCATAGTCGTCGTCCACCATCCAGAAAGCGATGTCCGAAACCGAGCGCGGCTTCACTTCGTCGCGGATCGGATCGTAAATGTCCAGACCCTTGATCTCGACCACGATCGATGCGTCCTTCTGCTTCTCGACGCCGACATCGGGCTCGCCGATGGTAACGAACGACGCCGCCTTCCTGTCCTTCTTCACCAGCCCTTCCTGCAATAGGTCGTCATGCATGCGCACCTTGGTCAGGATGTAGCCGCCCAGTTTCGTCGTTACCTCGCGGTTCTCGATATCGTCGTCGAAACGGAACCCCAGCACAACCAGCCAGTCCGCATCGCCGCGCAGCCGGCATTCCTTCGCCGCCTCGTTCACCGCTTGCTTGCTCACCGTGCCGAACTGCGGTCCGATGTGCAGATAGGCCTTTGCCTCGCCTCTGGCGCCTTTACGCTCCACCTCGTACCAGCCTTCCGCGTGCAGGTAGTCGTGCGCCAGCGGCGCGATGCGCGTGAACACCGCGTTCTCGTTGCGGATGCCGTTCTTGATGCCGGCTGAACGCAGATGCTCGAAGACTTTTTCGGTGAAGCGCTGCAAGCCTTCGGCTTCGGCTTCGCCGGATTCGATGGCATCGGCTGCGGTGGGTTCGAAGCTTTGCAGGGTCTCGACGGTGAACGGGCCGGTGACGCGGAGCTTCTTTTTGTCGATTTCGGGCTGGTCGAAGAGCGTCTCTTCCTCCGGTGGCTCGTCGTTGGCAAGGCTCTTCAGAGTGATATGCGGGATCTTCTTATAGTTGAAGCCCTGGCGCACATCGTCGCCACTTGGGTCATGCAGCGTGTACCAGGGAAAGGTCGCGGTCGCTAGCCGCGTCTTAGCAATATTTAGAGCTATGCGGGACGTATCAGTTGTTATCCAGCGTCTGCCCCATTGCTCTGCGACATAGGCTGTCGTACCAGAGCCGCAAGTTGGATCAAGCACAAGGTCGCCCGGGTCGGTGGTCAGTAAAATGCAACGCTGGATGATCTTGGCATTCGTCTGAACCACGTACGCCTTGTCCATCCCGCTGCCAGATTGAGTATCTGCCCACAGATTTGTGATCGGAGTAGCGGGAAAGTCGTTCAAGAACCGGACATATCGTATCGAGTTTCCTTGAATTGCTACGCGCCCTTTTTCAATAAGTCGCCGCATTTTTTTAGCGGTGGTAGTCCAACCCCTAGTTCCGGGCGGTACAAATGTCTTTCCGTCAATTTCAACCGGAAAGTTCATCGCCGATCCAGGGCCTGACGGCCTCCCCGCTCGTTCGCTGTGCAGCGCAACGTATTGAAAGAGACGAGCGCGGGACGGCAAACTCGTTGGATTGTCACGCTCGCTTCGGTGCATTGTTCGAACTGATCCATCATCCAGCATTACATTGCGATAATCCTCGATATCTCCTTCTGTAGTCCCGCGCTCAACAAATAACTTACGGTACTTAACAACCTCTGCATTTCGTCCGTAAAAAACGAGATAGTCAGTTGTACCGGCCAGCAACTGCGACGTCTGCGTCGCAGTCTTCTTGAACGCGATCAACCCAACAAAATTCCTGCTACCAAAGACCTCGTCCATCACGGCTCGAACAAGGTGCACGTTCTCATCGCTGATCTGCACAAAGCACGACCCCGAATCCGTCAGCAGCTCACGCGCGACAAGCAGCCGATCGCGCAGATACGACAGATAGGAGTGAATGCCCAATTCCCAGGTATCGCGAAACGCCTTGATAACCTCGGGCTCGCCGGAAAGATTGGCATCGTCGCCATCTTTCACATTGCGATCGTTCAACCGCATCTGCCAGTTCGACCCGTACTTGATGCCATAGGGCGGGTCCATGTAGATCATCTGCACCTTGCCCGCCATGCCTTCGCGTTCGAGCAGGCTGGTCATCACGAGTAGCGAATCTCCCTGGATCAGCCGGTTGCGCCAGTTCTGCGCGTGCTTGTAGTACTGCTTGGGTTTGTCGATCTCATCGACTTTGCCGAGCAGGTTGCCGAACGCTTCGTTGACGAACAGGTCGTTCTGTGGGCTGTCGCTCCTGGAAATCTTGTAGAGCCGGTGAATCAGGGTCTCGGGCTCGACGTGCTCGTGGCGATAAAGGGAACGAATGTCCACCGACAGGCGCGCGTCATCGTCGCCGGCGCCGTACTTGTGCATCCAATAGAGTTCGGGGTCCTGACCGCGCGTGGTGACGGGGTTGAGGGGCAACTCCGCCTTGTGCTTGCGCTGCACGACCGGGTTGTCGGACTCCATCCCCGCCTCTTCCTGCGAGGGGATGAGCACGCGCTTCTCCTGCGCATGCCGGATCGAGGCGATGCGCTTGCCGGTGCGATCGGAATCGCTTTTCGGCGACTTGCCTGTCGTTTTCTTGACCTTGGCCATCATGTCTTCTCGTTTAACTCTTGCAGCCGAGCGTTGGGCAAAGTTTGGCCAGGACGCGATTCACGGCGGCGGGTTTGAGCCGCCCGCGCAGCGTCAGGACATTGTTGCCGCCGAGCGTGTAAAGCCTGCGAACGCGGACAAAACTGGCGGCCTTGAGCGAACCGGAGGCAAAGTCCGAAGCGCCGATGGACACACCGTCATCGTGCGCCTGCTTGCTGATCATGCTGACAGTAAAGTCCCCGTGCGCGCTCGGACCGGCGATGACGAGCGCGGGACGATCCTTTCCGGTCTCCGTATCCGCAAATGGGAACTCGACCTGCACCACGTCACCAGCAGCGAACTGGCTAGAGGTCGTCATCCGCCGTCTCTTTCCAGAACTGCCTCATGGAAGATTCCTGCGCGTGCATGAATGCAAGTTCGTCGGCTCTATCGCTATCCGCGCCGCCCAGGACCTGCGCCAGGTTCTGCGCGGGGACCTTGTCTATCGCCTGCCGCAACTGATTCTTGAAGGTTCTCGCATCGTCGCTCAACTCGCAAAACGCCCAGCGGCCCCAGCGGCCCGTGGCATTGACCGCGGGCAGCCAGCGGTGCTCGACAAACCACTTCTTCTCCGCCTTGTCCTGATTCATGCCGGTGACTTCGACCACGAGGTTGACGATATCGACACCGACGCGTACTTTCGCGATGAAATACGGCATATACGCGCGATCCTTGCCGTCCTTCACATAGGGCACACCGAAGCCGAGGTAAGCATTCTTGACGTAGGACTCGACCACATCCATTTCGTCCATCGCTTTCGCCGCGATCTGCTCCCAGGACTGGGTATCGGCGACGATGACGTTGACGTGACTCTTCTTCGTCGCATAGACCGGCTTGACCGTGCGTCCCGACACATACCGCGTCGCGCCCTCCGGGTTGTAGTGATTGAGCAGCGGGTGGACGCTGACCCGGCCCTGCGCCTGCGCGTGCGCATCGATCGCGCGCGCGAGATGCGCCGCCACCTGTTCGCCCGGCCAGTAGAGCACAAAGTTGCGGTAGCGCGGATCGGTCTCGCCCAGGATGCGCACCTTGCGCGCGAGCCACTCCCCGGCGATGCGGCGCAGCGCGGCGAACTGCGCGATGTTCGGCCGGCCCGCATCGTCGCGGAAGCGGTAGCGCAGGAGCTGCTGCACGATCCAGAACACCACCTCCTGTTCGCGCAGATCGAGTGCTTCGTCCAGCGACAGCACGCGCTTCTCCGGGCCGACCGGATTGCCGAGCACGGCCCTCGGAGGCGTCTGGGTGAAGTCGAGATCGTAGGGCTCGACCGCGTCGAGATCCGCGTCAATAGGCGCTTCCAGCGTGATTACCCGATAGCCGGCGAGGTTCGGAAAAGTGATCTCATACTTGTTGCGCTCAGGCAGCGCGCGCACTTCGTGCGTCTCGACCGGCTCGACGTACTCGGTCGTACCGGGCTTGAACAGCTTGAACGGCACGCCGATGATGTGCGCGTATTCGAGCGGAAATTTCTTCGTCTTCGGATCGAGGAAGTATTCCCGCCGCCGCAGCGCCCGGCCTGCGACCTGTTCGCACAGCAGTTGCGAGTTGAACGCGCGCAGACCGACGATGTGCGTGACGGTATTCGCGTCCCAGCCTTCGGTGAGCATCGATACCGACACCACGCAGCGAACGTGCGCACCGAGCCGGCCGCGCTTGCCGACGGTGTTCACCACCTCGCGCAGGATCACGGCGTCGTCGACGTCCTCGGCGCTGCGCTCGGGATACTGGATGCGAAAGTCGCGCTTGAATTGCTCGATCTCCGGCGCGAACACCTTCTTGAAGCCGGCATCGATTTGACCCGAGTATTCGAGCGCGTCGCTGTCGATGAGCAGCGTGGGCGGCTTGCGCCGGCGCTGGTTAGTCCCGGGATCGTAGTTCGAAAACCACTCGAACGCGCCCGCGTAGGCGAGGATTTCGCCCGCCTCGCCCTCGGTCTCCCAGCCAGCGATGTACTTGTACACCTCCTTCGATACCGTAGTGTTGTTGCACACCACGATGAACACCGGCGGCTCGGAAAGCAGGTCGAGGCCGCGCTCGCCTTTGCGCCGCATGCCGGTCTCGTATTCACCGTAATGTTTGACGAACATCTGCAGCGCCGTCACCAGGGTCGGCGGCAGGTTGGGCGGGATTTCGACTAGCTTCTCGCCCTTCTTCCTCGCTTCGCTGCGCGCCGTTTCCTGCCCTTTCTTCGGCAGACCCGCCTTGCAGTGCTGGTACAGGTCGCGCAGCACCGGCTCCGTGAGGTTCTGACTGGTATCCTCCACCGGAAGAAACGGAATCTTCACCAGACCCGATTCGATCGCCTCGATCAGGCCGAAGTCCGTGACCACCCATGGAAACAGCGAGTACGCCGGCCAGCCCGAACCGGAGAGGTAATAGGGCGTCGCCGAAAGGTCATAGACCGCGCGTACCTGGAACCGCCTTGCGATCTCGACGAGACCCGAAAACCAGACTGCGGCGCGCTCGTTCTCGGTGGCGCTCGCCTCCTCCTCGGTATCCCGCCCTTTTGCCTTGGGCAGGTAGCAATGGTGCGCTTCGTCGTTGAGTACGAGCAGGCGGCGGCCCGGCTTGAATTTGCCCAGCACGCGTTTTGCAACCTGGTTGAAATCCTCCTTGGCCTCGCGCTTGCCGCCTTCGGCGTCGCGCTTGCCGTCGAATGGACTTTTCTTGTTCCCCGAGAGCACGCGCGGCTCGAATGCGTGATAGTTGGTAACCACCAGTCTTGCATTCAGCGCATTGAGCTGATCGGCGTATTGCGCCGGGACCAGGGCACGCTGGCGGTAATAGTCGAGCGCGTCGAAGCGCTTGTGCGTGCTCGTGTCCACGAACAGCACCTGCAGGCGATCGCGGATGGTGATGCCCGGCGCGACCACGAGGAAGTCGTCGGCATAGTGCGTGTCGTTGCGGTACTGCCTGCGATTGAGGAAGTGATACAGGATGAGGCAGGCCATCACCACCGTCTTGCCCGAGCCGGTCGCCATCTTGAACGCAATCCGCGGCAATGCGAACGCCGGGTCGTCCGCGACCGTACGCTGCGCGGCCGCGAGCAGATTGAGGGCATGCGTGCCGGCATTAGAGCGCTCGGCGATTTCATTCAGCCAGATGGCGGTTTCGACCGCCTCGCGCTGCGCGAAGAAAAGCTTGTCGCGATCTTCGCGCGCCGGGTCGAGGAACCAGTAGTCGAGCAGGTCGCGCGTGACGCGGCTGGTAACGCCGGGGTAGCGCTCAGCGCGCCAAGCCGAGATCTCGCGCCGCGCCAGATTGATCAGATGCTCGCGGTAATCAGTGGCGAGATCATTGATGTCGAACATCCCTGCCTGCGCCTGCGCCAATGGAATGGTCGGCGTATCCGGGGTGAAGATGCGGCGGCCCTCACGAACGTCGTCGTAGTTCAGATTCCCGGAGCCGTCCGTCGCGTAATGCAGTTCCGGCCCCTCATAAGGCGAATTGAGGATCGGATTAGAAGGATCGGGAACGCGTTTTGCGCTTCTCGCCATGCGGGGCGCTATTCTGAGGTCGAGGGAAGTGTCACTAGGTTACACCAATCCCCACCCGGGCGAGAGGCAAAGCGGCTAGTACAACGCGCCCGCGAGCAATTTGCGGTATTCGCTGACCAGTCCCGGCTGATCCTCGGCGCGATTGAATACCTCGACCATCAGTTTGCGCGCGCTGGTGCGCAGGGCGCCGCGGTCCTTGCGCACCACCTCCAGCAGTGCCGCCAGCGCGGGTTCGAAGCGCTGCTCCGCCACCAGGCGCTCGCCCAGCGCCATCAACGCGTGCAGGTCGGCCGGATCGGCGGCAAGCTTCGCCTGCAGCGCCTCGACTGTCGGCAGTTGCTGGCTTTTCTTCCACAAGGCGAGCACGGAATACAGCCGGTCCGCGCGCTCGTCGCGCTCGCGCTCCGGAATCGGTGCAAACAGTTCATCCGCTTCCGCTTGACTGTTCTTCGCCAGCAACAACTCGACCAGGTCCAGACGCACCGCATGGTCGGCCGGGTCCAGCGCCAGGGCATTGCGCAGATGGCGCTCGGCCTCGTCGAAATCGCCCTGGACCACGAGCGCGCGCGCCGCGCGGCGCAGCTTCTCGGCCGGCGTCGGGATCAGCCGGTCGATGAAAGCCCGCACGCCGCTCTCGGGCAGCGCGCCGGTGAATTCGTCCGCCAGCCTGCCGTCGACGAAGGCCTTGACGCTGGGAATGCCGCGCACGCCGAATCGCGCCGACAACTGCGGGTGTTCGTCGGAATTGACCTTGGCCAGCAGGAATCGCCCCTGGTACTCGCCGGCGAGCTTCTCCAGCACGGGTTTCAGCACGCGGCAGGGGGCGCACCAGGGCGCCCAGAAATCGACCAGGACCGGCACGCGTTGCGACGCTTTCAGCACTTCCTTCTCGAAGGATTCGGCTGAGGTATCAAACGAATAGCTATGCATAATCGCTCCCACGGCTGGATCCGGCTGATATGGGGCCGGGGGCGGCCATTTGCAAGCGCACCGACCGCGGCAAAATGACTTTTGCCGCGGGTTCTTATACGATTTGCCCATGGAACTTCCGGATTACCATGGCGGCGGCATCGTCAACCTGATGCGCTCGATCGAGCGCGGCCTGGGCGCGACAGCCTGCGCGGCGGCTGCCGCTTATCCGGAGTCGACCGCGCTGCCGGGCCAGGCGCTGCTCGGCGCACGCAATATCGTGCTGCTGGTGATCGACGGCCTGGGTTACGACTACCTTGCGGGCGCCGGGGCGGGCGGCGCGCTGCAGCACCACCTGAAGGCGCGCCTGACATCGGTGTTTCCGTCGACCACGGCCACCGCGGTGAGCACGTTTCTCAGCGGGGTCGGTCCGCAGCAGCACGCGCTAACCGGTTGGCATATCTGGCTGCGCGAGCTGGGCTGCACCGCCGCGACCCTGCGGTTTCGTGCGCGCCACGGCGGCGAGCCGTTTTCCAAAGCAGGCGTCGCGCCGCGCAGCGTGTACACCGCGCAACCCATGTTCGATCGCCTCGCGGCGAAGAGTCATGTCGTGTCTCCGGACACGATCATCGATTCGGATTACAACGTGGCGCACTGCGGCACGGCCGTACGCAGGCCCTATAAAGAGTTGCCGGACATGTTTGCGGCGGTGAGCGAAATCGTGCGCAGCAGCGAAGAGCGCACCTTCGTCCACGCCTACACCTGCGACTTCGACGCCGCCGCACACACTTTCGGCTGTGCCAGCCCGGAGCTGCAGAACACCTTCCGCCGGATCGATGCCGCCTTCGCCCGGTTCCTGGACGAAATTGCGGGCAGCGACACGCTGGTCATCGCCGTCGCCGACCACGGCTTTATCGATGCTCCCAAGGCCGCCTGCATTGAACTCGCCGACCATCCGCAACTGGCCGAGACCCTGGTGTTGCCCCTGTGCGGAGAACGCCGCGTTGCCTATTGCTACGTCCAGCCCGGACGGCAGGACGCGTTCGAGCGCTATATCCAGACCAGGCTGTCCGATTGCGCCGAGCTGTATCGCAGCACCGATCTGATCGCGCGGGGCTGGTTCGGCCTGGGCCCGACGCATCCGCGCCTGGCCGAGCGCGTCGGCCATTACACCGTGCTGATGAAGGACGATTACACCATCAAGGATTGGATCGCGGGCGAGTCGCATCATCTGACCGTCGGCGTGCACGGCGGCGTGAGCGCGGCGGAAATGCATGTGCCGCTGATCCTCGCCGCAGCCTGAAAGGCCTATTTCGGGTATATTGCGGCAGCATGAAATTCAAATGGCTGATCAAAACGGGCGTCATCGCCTGCGCGCTGCAGGTTCAATGCGTTTTTGCCGCCGGCTCCGGAATTCCCGACGCACCGGCCTTGGCAGAAGGCCTGGACTCGACAGTGGCACCGGAGCGCGATGGCGCTCAAACCGTCATAGATCATGCGCTCGAACTGATCGGTGTGCGCTACCGGCACGGCGGCGACAATCCCGCAACCGGTTTTGACTGCTCGGGGCTGGTCAATCACGTGTTCCGCGAAGCACGCGGAATGATCCTGCCCCGCAGTTCACGCGCCATTGGCAACACCGGCCAGCCGGTAGCAAGGGATGAGCTCAAGGCCGGGGACCTGGTGCTTTTTCGCAACCTGCGCAATGCAGTCTCGCACATCGGCATCTATCTGGGCGATCATCGATTTGTCCACTCGCCCCGACCAGGCCAGGCGGTGAGCATCGCGGATCTGCGTGAACGCTACTGGGCGAAGCGCTATTTCGGGGCCAGGCGTATCGGGGACGCTTAACCGCATCCGCGGAGCGCGGCAGGCGCGCACCCGGCGCCAAGGTGCCAATCTGATACCGCATCTATTGCCCAGTAAAGATTTCTTTCGGCGCCCCAAGTAAAGGCTTTTTGCCCGTGCTCGCGCTCAAGCTGCTGCTGGTTCCGGCGTTTCTGCTCCTGATTTCGCTTGCTGGCAGGCGCTGGGGACCGGCGGTCGCCGGCTGGCTGGCGGGTCTGCCGGTGCTGACCGGCCCGATCCTGTTTTTGTTGACGCTCGAACATGGCCCCCGCTTTGCGGCTGCGGCAGCTACCGTGTCCTTGTCCGCGGTAGCCGCTGCCGTCGTGTTCATCCTCACCTACGCGCGCGTTTGCGCGCACCGGTCGGCCCGGGCTTGCCGAGCTTGTGAAAGCGATGGCGTGAGAAATAATGGCACCGGGTCCAAGTGTCTTATTGCGCCTGTGAATGACGTATACTACAAACTCGTTGCGCCCCGAGGCGCTGCCCGAAAATAGAGCGAACGCTCGTCACCGGAGGAAGCAACCATGGCGCACATAGCAAAAGGGCTACTCGCATTCATTCTGTCCGCCTGGGCGGCCCTGCCCGCAGGCGCGCAGGGCTACCCCAGCCGGCCGGTGCGCATCATCGTCCCGTTCGCAGCCGGCGGCCCGGCCGATATCTACGCGCGCTTCGTCGGGCAGCGTCTCCAGGCGGCGCTGGGACAACCGTTCGTGATCGAGGACCGCCCCGGCGGCGGCTCGGTGCTAGGCACCGACGCCGTGGCGAAATCCGCGCCCGACGGCCACACACTGCTGATGATGTCCAATACCCACACGGTCAACGAATCGCTGATTTTGAACAAGCCGTTCAACCTGCTGCGCGATTTCGCACCCGTGGCGCCGGTGAATTATTCCGATCTGGTGCTGGTGGTGCATCCTTCGGTGCCGGCGAACTCGCTGAAGGAATTCATCGCCCTGGCCAAATCCAGGCCGCATGCGCTCAACTACGCGTCTTCCGGCCCGGGCACGCCCTATCACATGGCGGGCGAGTTGTTCAAGGCGATGGCGGGCCTGGACATCGTTCACGTTCCCTACAAAGGCAGTTCCGGCGCGCGCACCGACATCCTCGGCGGGCAAGTGCAGATGATGTTCGACGCCATCACCACCATGGCGCCGAACGTGCGCGCGGGAAAACTCAAGGCCCTCGGCACCACGGGCAAAGCGCGCTCGCCGGTGCTGCCGGAGGTTCCCACGGTAGGCGAAGCCGGCGTGCCCGGGTACGAAGCGACCATATGGCTGGGCATCATGGCCCCGGCGGGCACGCCCAAGCCCGTCGTCGAACGCCTCAACGCGGAGATCAGGAAGATCGTCGCGAGCCCCGAGGCAAAGGAAGCCTGGACCAAGCAGGGCGCCGCGCCGATGAGCATGAGCACGGAAGAGTTCGGGCAATACCTGCGCGAGGACATCGCCAAGTGGGCCAACATCGTGAAAATCTCCGGCGCGAAGGTCGACTGAATTCGTGGCGCAGTTCCATCTCCGCGTCAACGGGACCGAACGCGGCATCGCCGCGGCCGGGGACACGCCGCTCCTGTATGTGCTGCGCAACGAACTCGGCCTGAAGGCCGCGCGTTTCGGCTGTGGTACCGGCCAGTGCGGCGCCTGCCGGGTGCTGCTCGACGGGCGCGCCGTGGCGTCCTGCGACACGCCGCTGTGGGCGGCGGCAGGCAAAAGCATCACCACGGTCGAAGGGCTGGGCGACGCGGTGCATCCGCACCCGCTGCAAAGCGCCTTGATCGCCGAACAGGCCGGGCAATGCGGCTATTGCCTGCCCGGCATCCTGATCAGCGCGGCGGCACTGTTGGCGCAGAAGCCGAAGCCTGACGAATCCGAAGTGCGCGCCGCACTCGATCCGAATTTGTGCCGCTGCGGTTCGCACAATCGCATCGTGCGTGCGGTGCTGCGTGCCGCAGAACGAACATGAACCTCGCCTACCGCCTTGCCGCGGGCGGGGGCGGCAATCTGCCGCGGCTTCCGGGCAGCCTGCACCTCAACCGGCGCCTCGCGAGGTGGCTGCGCTTCCTGCCCGATGGCACGGTCGAGGTGCGCTCGGGCAAGGTCGAGATCGGCCAGGGAATCGCCACCGCACTGGCGCAGATCGCCGCCGAAGAACTGGACGTACGCATCGAACGCATCCGCATGGTGAGCGCGAGCACCGATGGCAGCCCGGACGAGGGCGTCACCTCGGGCAGCCTTTCGATCCAGGAATCGGGCACCGCCCTGCGCTATGCCTGCGCCGAGGCGCGCGCGATTTATCTCGGGGCCGCGGCGGCGCGCCTGGGCGTGCCGGCCGCCTCGCTGACTGTTGCCGACGGCGAAATCGTCTGCGCCGATGGCGCGCGCAGCAGCTACGCTGAACTCGCCGACGACGCCTTGCTCGAACGCGAGGCCACCGCGGGCGTCGCGCCGAAGCAGGCGTCGCAGCATCCTCCGGTCGGCACGCCGGTACAGCGCCTCGATCTGCCGCCGAAGGTATACGGCCAGCCGCGTTTCCTGCACGACCTCGAGTTGCCCGGCATGCTGCACGCGCGCGTGCTGCGGCCGCCGTCGCCTGCCGCGATGCTGGTCTCGCTCGACGAGGCGCGCACGCGCGCCCTGGCCGGCGTGGTCGCGGTGCTGCGCAACGGCAGCTTCGTCGGCGTGCTGGCCGAACGCGAGGAAACGGCGCTCGCGGCGCTCGCGGCCCTGCGCCAGGACGCGGTGTGGCGCGAGATGGAGACCTTGCCCGATGGCGCCGCGCTCGGCGACTGGCTGAAAACGCAGCCGGCTGAAACCCGGCTCATCGCCGAACGCGGGGCGGACGCCGCAAGCGGCGCGGCCGCGACCCGCCGCGCGCGCTACACGCGGCCCTACCTCGCCCACGCCTCGATTGCGCCCTCCTGTGCGATTGCGCAATGGGACGCCGGGCGCCTGCGCGTCTGGAGCCACAGCCAGGGCATCTACAATCTGCGCACCGACCTCGCGCTGGCGCTCGGGCTCGCGCCTGCAAGCGTCGTCGTCGAGCACGCCGAAGGCGCCGGCTGCTATGGCCACAATGGCGCCGACGATGCCGCCTTCGATGCGGCCTTGCTCGCGCGCGCCGCCGCCGGACGCCCGGTCAGGCTGCAGTGGTCGCGCGCCGACGAACTTGGCTGGGCGCCCTTCGGCCCGGCGATGGCCATCGAAATCGAAGCCGACCTGGACGCGGCCGGCGCGATCCTCGCCTGGCGCCATGAAATCTGGAGCAACGGGCACAGCAGCCGACCCGGCCGCGCGACGACGCCGGCGCTGCTCGCGGCTGCGCACGTCGACCCCGCTTTCGAGCGCCTGGTCGCGATCAATCCGCCGGTGGCGGCAGGCGGCGGCGCCGACCGCAACGCGATCCCCGGCTACGATCTCCCCGCGTGGCGGATTACGAGCCACCGCCTGCTCGCGATGCCGATTCGCACTTCGGCGCTGCGCTCGCTGGGCGCGTACGCCAACGTGTTCGCAATCGAATCCTTTCTCGACGAGCTGGCGGCCGGGCGCGGCGAAGATCCGCTCGCCCATCGCCTGCGCCTCGCGTCCGAGCCGCGCGCGCGCGCGGTGCTTGCGGCCGCTGCGCGGCGCGCGAACTGGGCCGGATGGGCGAAGCGCGAAGGCCGCGGGCACGGCATCGGCTTTGCGCGCTACAAGGGAAGCGGCGCCTGGTGCGCCGTGGTCGCCGAAATCGAGGCCGGGCGCGAGATCCGCGTCCTGCGGCTGGTGATCGCGGCCGACGTCGGCCGCGTCATCAATCCGGACGGCGTCGCGAACCAGATCGAAGGCGGCGCGATTCAGGCGACGAGTTGGACGCTGAAGGAGCAGGTGCGTTTCGATCGCACGCGCATCACCAGCGGCAGTTGGGACGACTACCCGATACTGCGTTTTTCCGAAGTGCCCGCGGTCGAGGTGGAATTGATCGCGCAGCCGCAGTCTCCGCCCCTGGGAGCGGGCGAAGCCGCCCAGGGGCCGACCGCGGCCGCGATCGCCAACGCGGTGTTCGATGCGCTGGGCGTGCGCGTGCGCGACCTGCCGATCACGCCCGAGCGCATCGTCGCCGCCGCGGATTGATTTTTGACGGGAAGGCAATTCGATGCAACTGAACATACTGAGCGGCGGCGCCGCGCAAAGCGTGGTGAACGCGCTGGCCGGCGATTTCCGCGCCGTGACCGGATACGAACTGGCGTGCACTTTCAGCGCGGTCGGCGAGATGAAGGCGAAACTGCTGGCGGGCGCCCCCGCCGATCTGATCATCCTGACCCAGGCGCTGGTCGCAGAACTCGCGGCGGGCGGGCGTGTGCTGCCGGACAGCCGCGCCGACCTCGGTCGGGTGCGCACCGGCGTCGCCGTGCGCGCGGGCGATGCGCTGCCCGATATTGCCAGCGCCGCCGCGCTGCGCGATACCCTGCTCGCCGCGGGGGGCATATTTCTCCCTGATCCACAGAAGGCGACCGCGGGCATCCATTTCGCGCGCGTGCTGGACAGCCTGGGCATCCGCGGCGAAGTCGAACCGCGCCTGAGGACTTATCCGAACGGCGCCGCCGCCATGCGCGCGCTGGCACAGACCGAAGGCGCTCGTCTGGTGGGCTGCACCCAGGTCACGGAAATCAACAATACGCCGGGCGTGGTGCTCGCCGGACTGCTGCCGCGTGAATTCGAACTCGCGACGGTGTATTCCGTCGGCGTATGCGCCGCGGCTGCCAGCCCCGAAGCCGCAAGACGCTTTATCGGACTCCTCGCCGGCGAGGCTTCGCGCGCGCTGCGCACGAAAGCTGGATTTGAACTCAGCGACCGCAGCTCTGTGTAATCATCCGCGCGCCCAGATACTCGGGCATGGCCATGGCGCTGCGCACCCTGCCGGACGTATTGTCGAACAGCACCAGAAAGCGTGAAGAAATTCCGGCACTGGCGCAGTAGCGCCAGTCCCACACCAGTTCGTCGCGCGCCTTGAAATACAACGTGCGGCTGTCGTCAGGCGGGCCGAGGACACGCAGCACTTGTTCCTTCGTCAATCCGGCGTGGATTTGGGCGAAACCCGCGTCTTCGAGAACGTTGGCAATGCTTTGCAGGCGTCCGTCCGGCCCCAGCCTGACCATGTAAGTGTGGCGCCCGAACGGGCCGCGCGGATAGGCGAGCTGGACGGCACCGTCCGCGTCCTGCCAGCGCATCGCCGCGGGACCCATCAGGTTTTGCACGTCCTCCAGCCGCGCCTCGCCGGGCTTCAGACGGCTCCCGCTGTAGGAGGCGCAGGCGGCCAGCAGCATGCTCGCGAGCAGGGCAGTCCAGGGTTTCATGCCGTTCAGTTCCGCAGCCATAGGGTGAAAAACGCTGAGACAGCCTACCCCCGCAAAAGTTGCCTGTCGAACTGCCTGTTCCATTGGACAGTCGGCCGCGGAAAGGTGCAACATGCTCCAGTCGGCGATTTCGGGCGGCGCTCCGGGCCAAGGTGATCAAGGACAACAAGGTCACGGCAGGGCAAGCGGATTCCGATTTCTATCCTACAATCCTTTGGACGGCAGTTCCGATGTCTCCAGAAATACTCAAACAACTCGCCCCGACCGGGATCCTGCGCGCGGGCATCAATCTCGGCAATTTTCTGCTGGTAACCGGGAACAGCCCATCCGGCGATCCCGAGGGCGTCGCGCCGGACATGGCGCGCGCGATCGCCGATCGCCTGGGCGTCCAGCTCGCGCTCGTGCCGTTCAAGACGCCGGGCGAGTTGGCCGACGCGGCGGGGAGCAATGTCTGGGATATCGGCCTGATCGGCGCGGAGCCGGCGCGGGCGGAAAAAATCGCGTTCAGCCCCGCCTATGCCGAGATCGAGGCGACCTATCTAGTGCCAGCGGGTTCGATGCTGCGCGCGATCGCGGAGGTCGACCGTCCGGGGATACGCATCGCGGTGTCGGCGCGCAGCGCCTATGACCTCTGGCTAGTGCGCAACATCAGGCAGGCGCAACTCGTGCACGCGAACGGCATCGACGCGGCGTTCGATCTGTTCGTCCGGGACAAGCTGGAGGCGCTGGCCTGCCTCAGGCCGCGGCTGCTGACCGATGTGGAGAAAGTGCCCGGCGCACGGATTCTGGACGGGAAATTTACCGCCGTGCAGCAGGCGGTCGGCACCGCGAAAACCAACCTGGCGGCAGCGGCGTTCCTGCGCGGTTTCGTGGAGGAGGCGAAGACGTCCGGCCTGGTCGCGAGCCTGATCGCGCGCCACCGTGTGGCCGGACTGTCGGTCGCGCCCCCGACAGGACCATAACCGGGGAATAGCGGCCATGCCCGCTATCGCGGCGCCGCGCCTGCGCGCAACAGGGGACCCCAGGCAGAGTTTCCCTGCCCTGGCCCAGGCGGGCTTCAGCCGGTGATGCCGATCTGCCAGGGCACGAACTCGTGCTCGCCCAGGCCGAGGCGTTCGCTCTTGGTCTTGTCGCCCGAGGCGGTGCGCAGAATGAGCTGGAAAATCTGCTCCCCCATCTCGTCCATGCTCGCCGTGCCATCGAGGATCTGGCCGCAATTGATGTCCATGTCCTCCTCCAGCCTGCGGAACATCGGCGTGTTGGTGGCGAGCTTGATCGACGGCGCGGGCTTGCAACCGAAAGCCGAACCGCGGCCGGTGGTGAAGCACACCAGGTTGGCGCCGCCGGCAATCTGCCCGGTGGCCGATACCGGGTCGTAGCCCGGCGTATCCATGAACACGAAGCCCTTCTGCGTCACCGGCTCGGCGTACTTGTACACCTCCATCAGCGGACCGGTGCCGCCTTTCATCGCCGAACCGAGCGATTTTTCGAGAATATTCGCGAGGCCTCCGGCCTGGTTGCCGGGGCTTACCACGCCGTTGATCTGCACGTCGCGCCCTAGCGCATACACATCCTTCCACCAGCGGATGCGCGCGATCAGCTTCTCGCCGACCTCGCGCGACACCGCGCGCCGCGTGAGCGTGTGCTCGACGCCGTAGATTTCCGGCGTCTCGGAGAGCACCGCGGTGCCGCCATGGCGCACCAGGATGTCCATCGCCGCGCCGAGCGCGGGATTGGCGGTGATTGAGGAAAAGCTGTCCGAACCGCCGCACTGCAGCCCGACGGTGATGTGGCTCGCCGCGACCGGCACGCGCGCCACGCGGTTCGCCTCCGGCAGCAGCTCCTTGATCGCGGCAACGCCGGCCTCTATGGTCTGGCGCGTGCCGCCCGTGTCCTGCATCACGAAGGTGCGCAGCTTCGTGCCAGCGCTGAGCTTCTCGCTCTGAAACAGGGTATTGATTTGGTTGCGTTCGCAGCCCAGCCCCACCACCAGCACCGCGGCCAGGTTCGCGTGGCGCACGTAGCCGGCGAGCGTGCGCCGCAGCATGTCCATCGGCTCGCCCGAGAACTCCATGCCGCAGCCGCTCGAGTGCGTGAACGCGGCGACGCCGTCGACATTCGGAAATTCCGCCAGGCGCTCGGGCGTGAACCACTCGGCAATGCGATGCGACACCGTCGCCGAGCAATTCACCGTCGACACGATGCCGATGTAGTTGCGCGTCGCCACGCGCCCGTCCTCCCGAACGATGCCCATGAAGCGGGCGCGCTCGGGCCCAGGCACCATGTCCACCGGCCGGTAGTCGCGGGCGTAAGCGTAGTCGCGGTCGAATTCGCGGAATTCCATGTTGTGCCCGTGCAGCAGCGTGCCCGGCCGTATGTCCGCCGCCGCGAATCCGATGATGGTGTTGTACTTGAGCACCGGCTCGCCTTTGCGCAATTCGCGCGCCGCGACCTTGTGGCCGGCGGGAATGCGGTTCAAGCAGGCGATGTTCTCTTCGGCCAGTACGCTGCCCTGCGCGAGATCGATGCGCGCGACCAGCACGCTATCGTTCGGGTGCAGCCGGATCGCCGGCGCGGCGAGGTTTTTCGTGGCAGGGGCGTTTTTCATGCATTTCCTTCCTTGATTCCGGATTTTGACCTGAGTTGAATCCTAGCAAACTCCGCGACCTTCAGCCGGCATGATTCCGGCCTTGTTGCACGCAATGGCGGGAATACGGGCCAATACGGGCTGCCCTCAGGGATCTATTTGGCGATTCGCGCCGCTTGCAGTAGCAAGCTGAGGCTCGATGGATTAGACTGTCCCACTATTGATCCCGGCGCAACATGACCAGGGTCAATATTCGACTACTTTCTAATCAGGAGATTTTTGTGGCTACTGGCACCGTGAAATGGTTCAACGCAAGCAAGGGTTTCGGCTTTATTCAGGCAGATGACGGCTCGAAAGACGTGTTTGTGCATATCTCGGCGGTGGAAAAAGCCGGCCTGTCCACCTTGAATGAGAACCAAAAAGTGCAGTACGAATTGCAGAAAGGCCAGGACGGCAAGACTTCCGCCGGCGACCTGAAGGCGCTCTGATCCCGCTTCGGGGATCTGCGGTCCCCGAAGCAATGTCGGAATGCCGAGACTTGCAGGCGCACTCGACCTGGTCCTGAGCGCGGGCTCGGCTGCTTTTTTGTACCATCGTCCCTGATTCCAGGCTTCCCGCCCGTGCAAATCGCCCCCACGCGGCGGCGGTGCGGATAAGCTTGCGATACGCGCCTGATCGATGACAAGCACAAAGCATGACGTACTGGTAATCGGCGGCGGCAACGCCGCCCTGTGCGCAGCGCTGACCGCTCGCGAAGCCGGCGCCAGCGTGCTGCTGCTCGAATCGGCGCCGCGCGAGTGGCGCGGCGGCAACTCGCAGCACACGCGCAACCTGCGCTGCATGCATGACGCCCCGCAGGACGTGCTCACCGACGCCTATCCGGAAGAGGAATACTGGCAGGACCTGAAGAGAGTCACCGGCGGCATCACCGACGAAGCCCTCGCGCGGCTGGTGATCCGCGACTCGGCGCATTGCCGCGACTGGATGCGCCGGCACGGCGTGCATTTCCAGCCTTCGCTCTCCGGCACGCTGCAGCTTTCCCGCACCAACGCGTTTTTCATGGGCGGCGGCAAGGCCCTGGTCAACGCCTACTACCGCAGCGCCGAACAGATGGGCGTGGAAATCCGCTACCAGGCGCCCGTCGACCGGCTGGAACTGCGCGACGCCCGGTTCGAAGCCGCCTGCATCGGCACCGAGCGCATCGAGGCGGGCGCCTGCGTCGTCGCGAGCGGCGGTTTCGAGTCGAATCGCGAATGGATGCGCCAGGCATGGGGGCAGATCGACGGCGCATGGGTCGCAGACAATTTCCTGATTCGCGGGACGCGCTTCAACATGGGCGTGCTGCTGAAATTCCTGATCGACAACGGCGCCGACGCGGTTGGCGATCCGACCCAGAGTCATTGCGTGGCCATCGACGCGCGCGCGCCGCTGTACGACGGCGGCATCTGCACCCGCGTGGACTGCGTCTCGCTGGGAATCATGGTGAACAGGCAGGGTGCGCGCTTCTACGACGAAGGCGAGGATTTCTGGCCCAAGCGCTACGCAATCTGGGGCAGGCTGGTGGCGCAGCAACCGGGGCAGATCGCCTACTCCGTGATCGATGCCAAGGCCATCGGGCGCTTCATGCCGCCGGTGTTCCCGGGCGAGAAGGCGCAGTCGCTGCCCGGGCTGGCGCTCAAGCTCGGGCTGGACGAACGCGCTTTCGTGCGCACGCTCGAAGACTACAATGCGGCCTGCCGCGCCGGCGCCTTCGACCATGCGGCGCTCGACGACTGCCATACCGAGGGGCTCGCCCCGCCCAAGTCGCATTGGGCGCGACCGATCGATACCGCGCCCTTCTATGCCTATGCGCTCAGGCCTGGCATCACCTTTACCTACCTCGGCGTGAAGGTGAACGCGCAGGCCGCGGTGCACTTTTCGGGCAAGCCCAGTTCGAATCTGTTCGCGGCGGGCGAAATCATGGCCGGCAACGTGCTGGGGAAAGGCTATACGGCAGGCGTGGGCATGGCCATCGGCACCGCCTTCGGGCGCATTGCCGGCACCCAGGCCGCGGCGGCACTGCGGGAGGACAAGCGTGCAGCCGCTTGAGGCCCTCGCCGCCGAAGCCCGGACACTGGCGATCGGCGCCCCGCTCCCCGCCCCGGGCGAGGCCGAAGTGGCGCGGCAGATGCAGATCTGCAATGCCTGCCGCTACTGCGAAGGGTTCTGCGCGGTCTTTCCGGCAATGACCCGCCGGCTCGAATTCGGCAAGGCCGACATCCACTACCTCGCCAACTTGTGCCACAACTGCGGCGCCTGCCTGCACGCCTGCCAGTATGCCCCGCCGCATGAGTTTGCAGTCAATGTGCCGCAGGCGATGGCCCAAGTGCGCGTATTGACCTACGCAGAATACGCCTGGCCGCCGGCACTGGGGCGCCTGTACCAACGCAACGGTCTGACGCTGACGCTGGCGCTGGCCGCGGGCCTGGCGCTGTTTTTGCTGCTGGCGATCACGATGAAAGCCACGCTGTGGCAGCAGTTGCCGCCGGGTGGTTTCTACCAGGTGTTTCCGCACGATCTCATGGTCGCGATGTTCGCGCCGATCTTCCTCTTCGCCCTGCTCGCCCTGGCGCTCGGCGTGCGCTGTTTCTGGAAAGACATATCCCCCGGCGACCGCGCGAAAGATGCGCCGGGCAGCGCGGTGAGCGAAGCGGCGCGCGATGCGCTGCTGCTCAAGTACCTCGACGGCGGCCACGGGCAAGGGTGCAACGAAGCCGACGACGCATTCAGCTTGTGGCGGCGCCGCTTCCATCATTTCACCTTCTACGGCTTCCTGCTGTGCTTCGCCGCAACCTCGGCCGCGGCGCTGTACCACTACATTTTCGGTTGGAGCGCACCCTATGCCCTGGCGAGCCTGCCGGTGCTGCTCGGGACGGCAGGCGGCATCGGCCTGCTGATCGGTCCCGCGGGGCTATTGTGGCTGAATCTGGGCCGCCATCCGCTGCATGGCGATGCGGCGCAAAAACCGATGGACCGCGGCTTCCTCGCGCTGCTCTTCCTTGCCAGCGTCTCCGGCCTCGCCCTGCTCGCCTGGCGCGACAGCAACGCGACGACGCTGCTGCTTGCGCTGCATCTGGGCGTGGCCATGGCGATTTTCCTGACCCTGCCCTACGGCAAATTCGCGCACGGTATTTACCGCTCCGCGGCCTTGCTCAAGTGGGCGATCGAGAGGCGGCAGCCCAGCCACCTGCAGCTCGAGGCCTAGAGCACTGGCGACGTGAGCCGCACGACTCAGGACAATCCCTTCTCGACCATGTCCAGCAGGCGCTGGCCGACAGCCCGCTGTGCCGGCGGACTCAACCCGCGCAGCGGTCCGTCGATGATCAGCATGGCCAGGCCATGCACGGCGGACCAGGCGAGGAATTCAGCCCCGAGGCGCCGCGCGCGCGGCAGCACGCCGGCGTCGACGAGCTTGTCCAGCGCTGCGCCCAGAAGCTGAAACGGATTCAGACCGCTGCTTCCTGCCTTCTCCGCAACGGCGGCACCCCCCAATTCGTCCGGGACCGAAAACGCCGTGCGGAACAGGCCCGGTTCGGCCTGTGCGAACCGCAGGTAGCCGGTTCCGACGGCGCGAAGGCTGGCGCGGGCGAAATCGGCGGCGTTCTTTCCAGGGCGCAATCCGGCCAGTTCGGCCTCGATCGCGACGGCCAGCGCGGACAGTGCGGCCGAACGGACCGCCTGCAGAAGCTCATGCCGGCTCGCGTAATGCCGGTACGCCGCATTGGGCACCACGCCCGCGCGCCGGGTCGCCTCGCGCAATACGACGGCGTCCGGGCCGCCGCCGCGTGCCAGTTCGACGCCCGCATCGAGCAGCGCTCGCGACAAATCGCCGTGGCGATAGGTGCTGCGTCTTGGGGTTGCCGCCCTGCTGCGGGTCATCCTGGTTCCTTGTGGACAGTGTCCATTCTATCTGCTATCTTAATGTGGATGGCGTACACTTTCAACTGGTTTGATGACTCCGGCGGCCACTGTCGTCCGCGCGATCGCGCCGATTGCAAGGGTCATCCAATCCGCGGCGTAACCCGGCGCCCACCCCGGACGGATCTGCTGGCGCGACGAAAAGCGCCCGCGAACGCAGCGCACCGGTGGTCAGCCTGGCGCTTGCTCATTCGACGACGCGCAGCGGCTCCTTGCCTTGCTCATTGCGGCCGTGCCCGGCCCAGCGCTTGAACAAGTTGTGCTCGACGCCGACCTGGTCGAGCGCTTTGCCGATGCTCTGGTGGATGATGTCCATGATCGATTCGGGCTTGTGATAGAAAGCCGGCATCGGCGGCAGGATTACCGCGCCGTAATCGGCTGCGCGCGTCATGAGATCGAGGTGTCCCTTGTGCAACGGCGTCTCGCGCACCATGAGCACCAGCGGCCTGCGTTCCTTGAGTGTGACATCGGCAGCCCGCACGATCAGATTGTGGTTGAACGAATTGGCAATGGCCGAGAGCGTTTTCACCGAGCATGGCGCGACGATCATGCCGCGCGTGCGGAACGAGCCGCTGGCCACGGCCGCGCCGACGTCCTTGTTCTTGTAGACCACACTCGCCAGGCCTTTGACGCAGTCGAGGTCGCAATCGGTTTCGATGGCGAAGTTCATGCCGGCGGCTTCGCTCACGATCAGGTGCGTTTCCTGTCCCAGCGTCTTCAGCGCCCGCAGCATTTCGACACCGTAAATCACGCCTGAGGCGCCGGTGATTGCCACCACCAATGGCAGACTCATTGATTCGCTCTCTCGTTGTTATTCAGCGCGCGCTCAGGCGGCGAGCGCCGGCCGATGCGTTTCGACCGACTCGATCACCGGGAACCCCGCCGCTTCCAGCGCAGACACGACTTCTCGCACCTCTGCCGCATGGAAGCGGATGATAACCTTCTTTTTCACGTCGCCGGCGTCGGCATGGCCGTCAGGCCGGCCGATGGGATAAAGCGCCTGCAGCACCGCTCCGGCGCCTTCAACCGCGTCGGCAACCCGGCCGAGCACGCCAGGGCCGAGTTCCAGCGGCGCCAGCGTCACCCCGCTGCGCCGTTCCCAGGCCCCGAGGCAATGCGCCGCAAGCTGGAAAATTTCGTTGGCGGAGATCACGCCCACCACCCGCCCGCCATCGACTACCGGAAACTGCGCGACACCCAGCTCCTGGCCGCGCAGCAGGCACTGCTCCATGGTTTCGTCGGCCCCGACCGTGGCGGGACTGCGCACCATGATGTCCTTGACCTTGAGGTGGGTGACGAAGAAATTGAACTCGTCGGGATCCTGCGTGCGCAGGACGAAGTGCCCCATGCGCAGCAGGTTAGCCCGTGTCACCAGGCCGCGCAGCTTGCCGTCGTCCACGACCGGCAGCGCGTGCAGATTGTTTTCACTCAGCAGGCGCTTGGCCTCGGAGGCGAGCGTGTCGCTCGTGACGGTCATCGGGTCGGTCTGCATCCAGTTGCGCACCATCATGGCCGCTGCTCCTTTGGAATCTGTTTGAGAGCGTTCATTTCATGCCACCGCCAGCGTCGGCGACTCTGCCGCTTTGTACAGCCGCAGAAACTCGTCCACCGCGACACGCGCGAACTCCGGCGTATACAGGTGCAGGTCGACCTCCCTCACCCGGCCGCGGTCGGCAAGCTTTTCTTTCAGCCGCGCGACGAAGGCGGCGTCGGCGGACGGATCGTAGATGGGGCGGCCTTCCTTGTCCAGCGACGACCAGCCACGCAGCGGAATCAGGAAAGTCCACGGCCCTTTGGCGCGATTGAGCCGCTGTGCGATCACGTCTGCGGCCTGACGCAGTTCGTCGGCGCTGGTGCGGACCTGCACGCGCAGGGCGTCCTGCACGTACTGCACCCGGTCCTCGGTCTGCGCCAGCATGTCCGGACGCCCGCCATAGGACAGGATGTCGAGGCCGCAGGGTGCCAGCACCATGGGGATGCCCGTCCCGACCGCCGCCATCAGCCGATCCGGCCCGGGGTCGCGGTTGCCCTTGAACAGGTGTTCCATGATGCCGCCGATGCAGATGTCGAGCACCCCGTGAAAAGCGCCGTCCCGGATCATCTCCTCCATCGCGCGGTCGCCCTTGCCCTGCGCGTGGCAGACGATGGGGGTGAAACCGGCTTCCTCCAGCATGCCGATCGCCGCCTGCACCGCCATCTCGCCGAAACCGAACGAGGAAACGGCGACGCAGGGTTTATCGAAGCTGATGTTCGGCCCCTGGGTCATCTCGACCATGCCGCAGATGGCGCCGACCGCGTTGATGATCTGCGCCTTCAGCAGCGGGTTCATTTTCACGATATCGAGCACCGTGTGGTGCATGGTGATATCGCGCGTGCCGACGTACTTGTCGATGTACGCCGGGTGGGCCGCCATCGGCGAGGCCATCAGCTTCGGCATGCCAAAGGGCAACTGCCGCATGATCGAGGTGGCGACCAGCGTTGCCGTGCCGCCGCCGATGCCGATGATGCCATGCACGCGGCCTTGCCTGAGCAGATCGTCGACGATCGCCGCGGCGCCCTTGATCTGGTTGTTGGTGGCGGCATCCCGGTCGGAGCGGTACTTCTCGCGCACCACCCCGATCGGCAGGCCGCCGCGCGCGGCGACATCCTCGGTGCGGATGTCGCCGGGAAACGGCGGCGGCTCCTCCATGCTGAAGTCGAGCAGGATGGCCTCGTGGCCGCGGTCGGCAATGAGTCGCTTGACGAAGACGATGTCTTCGCCGCGCGTATCCAGATTGCAGATGATGACGATGCCCTTCTTGCCGCTCATGTTGTGGCTATCTCTTCCTGCCGCAGTCCGGTCTCTGCTCTTACTTGCTGCCCGCGGTCTTCTTCACCTCGGGCCGCGTCAGCCGATCGATCATGTCGGCCACCGGGCTCGCTCCCTTGAAGCCGTATTCGTTCCAGCGGCTGGACACCTTCGTCAGCACCGCGCGGTCCATGAAGATCTCCTTCGGCTTGTTGGTCCACTCATACGGCGTGCAGGCGTCGAGGATCACGCGGCTGGTGATGTCGCGCGCGTCCATCGGCGTTGCCGGATTGAGCGGGGTCGAGCGGCCGCGGTCGATGATTTGCGTGCAGCGCTTCGGATCGAAGCGCGTGGCGAGCGCCCACCAGATGCGGTCCCAGTCGTCGGCGGCGATGTCGTGATCGACCGTGATCACGCCCTTGACCCCGTAGTGCCCGGTGGTGCTGGCGATCACCGCGTTGCCGACGTGGTTCGAATGTCCCGGATACATCTGCTTCACCGACACCACCACCCAGAAGCGCCCGCAGGCTTCGGGTGGCGTGTACACGCTTTGGATTCCGGGAACTTTCATGGTTTCCAGGTCGTACCACAGCGTGGCCGTGCGATTGAGCGACTGGATCATGTGGATGTCGTTGATCGGCTTGCCTACGGTGGTGGCCCACATGATCGGCTTGTTGCGGTGGAGGATGCGCTTGATGCGCAGAACGGGCTTGGGATAGTCCTTGCCCTTGTTGCCCGAGTAGTAGCCGGTGTATTCGCCGAACGGGCCCTCCTCCATCAGCTCATTCGGGTCGATGTAGCCCTCGGCGATGATCTCGGCGCTTGCCGGCAGGGTGAGCCCGGTCAGTTCGGACTTGAACACCTGCACCGGCCGTCCGCGCAGCGAGCCGGCGATATCGTATTCGTCCACGTTGGCGCTGACCAGGGTCGAGCTCGCGAGGAACAGCACCGGATCACAGCCCACCACGTAAGCCGCAGGCATCAGTTCGCCGCGCGCCGCGTACTTCTTCATGTGCATGTCGCCGTGCTTGCCCTTGATGATCTGCGAGCCGAGGATGTCCTTGCCCAGCACCTGCGAGCGGTAGGTGCCGAGGTTGGTCCAGCCGGTGTCCGGATCCTGCGTGACCAGGAAACCGGAGGTGACGAAAAAGGGCCCGCCGTCATCCGGGTAGAACCAGGGCGACGGAAACTTCGTGATATCGACCGCGTCGCCCTGGATGATGTTCTCCAGCACCGGCGGTTTGTCGACAAAAACCGGCTTGACCATTTTCTGAGTGGTCAGTTCCATCCACTTCTTCGACAACTGGCACATCGACAGCGAGGGATCCTGCTCGAGCGAGATGGCCATGCGCTGCGGGGTCGTGAATGCGCTGGTAAACACCGGAATATCGTAGCCCTTGACGTTCTCGAACAACAGCGCCGGGCCGCGCTGCTCCTCGTTCACGTTGGCGACATGACTCAGCTCGAATTTCCAGTCCACTTCGGACTTGATGCGGTGCAACTGGCCGTTGGCCTCCAGCGCCGCAACGTAGCTGCGCAGATCGTCGATGGGTCTCACCTCGGTACGTGCATTCATGTTCGCTCCGCTTGGTACGCGTTGTGGTTGAATTTGCTACGAAACCTTCTTCCCCGCCAGCAGGCTGGAGAGGATGTAATCCATGGCCGAGCCGCCCGGGCCGGCGCTGGCGCTCTGGCGCTTGGCGCTCCAAACCGTCTCCGGCCGCGCCTGCAGGATGAAAATGTTGCCGCCCGCCGGAAGACCTTTGTCCACCGCCCATTCGATGTCCATCGGCCGCCCGTAGTGCTTTTCGATCTGCTTGCCCATCCAGGCGAGTTCGGTGATTTCGTCGTCGATCAGCGACTGCACCTTTTGCCGCTCGAACGGCACTTCGAAGGCCTGCGCTGTCTGCGTCTTCGGATCGACCGTGTAGCAGATCTGCTTTTGCGAGATGGTGCGGTCGATGATGTCCAGCGTGATCTTGTTCACCACGAAATGGTCCGGTGTCACCTCGCCCGAAACCACCGATTCGCCGAAGCCGAAATTGGAATCGATGACGATCACGGACCGATCGCCGTTGGCCGGATGGATGGTGAACATGACGCCCGCGGTGAAGGAATTGGCCATCTTCTGCACGCCGACGCTGATGGCCATCTGATCGCCGCCGTAGCCTTTGTTGGCGCGGTAGGCAATCGCCCGTCCGGTGTACAGGCTGGAAATGCAGCGGCGCATATGATGCAGCAGGTCGTCGACGCCGCGAATCCACAGATAGGTATCCTGCTGGCCGGCGAAACTCGCGCCGGCCAGATCCTCAGTCGTCGCACTGGAACGCACGGCCACCGGGACGGCCGGCATGCAACAACGCACGGCCAGCTTGCGGTAGTACTCCGCGACCAGGTCTTCGATTTCGATGGAGAAAGGCTGGGCCTCGATCACTGCACGGATCTGCGCGCTGACCTTTTCCAGTGCTTCGATGTCCTGTGCGTCAACGCCGGCCAGCAACGATGCAACCGACCGGTCGATCCCGGCTTCGGCCATGAAGCGCCGGTAGCCCTCGGTGGTAAGCGCAAAGCCGGGGGGCACGCGCACACCGGCGTTGATCAGTTCGCCCAGGGACGAGCACTTCCCCCCGACCAGGGACACCGATTCCTTGCGGCATTCCTCAAACCAGCAAACCACCGGCAGCGCCGCATTCGCGGCGGCCGCCGGTGTCCGCTCCATCACGCTTGCCGCACTGACCATGCGCGCCTCTCAGCGTGTGATGGTGACCGCGCCGGTAGAACCGTCAACGCGCAGCATCATGCCGGTCTTGATGATCTTCGTCGCGTGCCCGGTGCCGACCACCGCCGGCATGCCGTACTCGCGGCAGACGATCGCAGCGTGGCTCATCACGCCGCCCACGTCGGTGATGCAGGCACCGATTTTGGCAAAAGCCGGCGCCCAGGACGGCGAGGTCGTCGGCGCTACCAGGATTTCCCCCTCCAGCAACTGGCCCACCTCGCTCACCGTCTTGCACACGCGCGCCTTGCCTTCGATGATCCCCGGGCTGCCGGCGAAACCCTTCAACTCGGTGATGGTGTTTGGATCTTTGACCTCCTGCACCGACGCCCAGTCGGCCAGCGACTTGTTGGTCACGCCCCAGAGCACGATGGTGAATGGCTCCTGGATCACTTCAGGCGCAGTGCCGATCGCGGGCGGCGGGCTCCATTCCTTGAACTTCTGCATCACGCGCTTGCGCCAGACGATCTCCTTCGGCCAGGTCTTGGTGCCGCGCGGCGCGACGCCCGTCGCCCACGCCGTGACGATGTCCCACAGCGCCGACTTGATCTCGTCGCGGCGCAGCAGCCAGACGTCCTCGACCTCCTCGATTACGCCGTGCTCCTTCATGATCACCGCGACTTCGCGTATCTTGTTCCAGAACACCGAGTGAAACCAGTGTTCGACGTAGAACAGGTGGTTTTCCACGTAGGGAAACACGGTTTTTGCGCAGCCGAGCAGCTCGTCGAACTGCTTGCGGTCCTCGTCCTTTTCGATCAGGCCGCGATATTCGGCAGTGATGCGTTCGCGCTCGGCGCGCACCTTTTCCGTCGGCCGGTCGATGGATATCCCTTGTTTGACTTTGCCGATGTAGGTGGCGATGCCCGAGAGCGGCACGTTCATCTGGTCGTTCCACGAGCGGTCGTGATGGAACCAGCCGGTGCCGGTGGAAATGTTGAACCAGGGCTCGCGTGCCAGGGCCAGCGACCTGAGCCACTCCACACCCTTGGGCAGTTTCTTCAGCGCCGCCTCGACCTCAGTCCATTCCTGGCTGAACGTGACTACCGAGTCCACGCCCAGTTCAACGGCTTTGCGGGCGAGTTTTTTCAGTTCTTCGTCCGGCTGATACATGATCACGTCGATACCCGAGATCATCTGCGTCACGCGCTGCGCCGGAATGCTCGGGAACAGCTTCTGCGCGAAATCGAGGAAGAATACGTAGGCCGCGTATCCGAGGTTGAGGAACTCGAAGTGGTACTGCCAGCACTTGATGCCGAGGTTGATCAGGTCGTCGTAGTTCTTCAGCAGGTGGTAGCCCTTCGACTCGCCGATGGCATCGGTCACCACCGCCATGTCCTCCATGTCCGCGAGGCGCGGAATCTGCAGCGCCTCGAGTTCGCGTATCGTGGCCTCCATTTTTACTTTCCACTTAGCTTCGAGCGCATCCCAGTTCTTGTAGTAGTAGCCGGCACGCTCCATGAAATTGGGCACGCGGCGGCCGATCTCCGCGGGATCCTTGACCGGCACCGGCGAGATGTACGGATAGCCGTTGATCATGCGGTGGTCGACGCCGCGCACCGGCGGCACCATGAATATCCGGTTGTTGAATTGCGACAGGGCGAGAAACCAGGCCTCGTCCCAAATGGTGTCGAAGGGATACAGCGGCTCGGGATAATGCAGCCCGTCGTAGAACCAGAACGTGTCCTTTTCGTATTGGTTGCGCACCGGGTCGTCGGTGACGAACTGGTACTGGTACGGATACATCCGTTCCCAGCCTTCGGTACCGGGTATTGTTTTGCCCTTGACGTCGTGCGGTACTGGAAATTTCATTTGGTGCCTCCTTCTTGAATTCGTGGAAACCCTGTGAGATTGCCCGGGCGTTCTATGCGCCCGTCAACAATTGCAAGCTTTCGCAAGACTCGTGCCAACTGCCGTTTGCGCAATGCAGCATAACCCCGGCCGCACGCACGCTGGATTCTTCCAGGACAAAGCAGGCGCGCGAGATTTCGTGATTTGATGCACCTGCGCAAGAACGTCGCTGCACGCCTGCACAGGCCAAGCAGCCCGTTGCTGCCGCGCCCTTCCGGCTCTTGTTCTTTTCGTGATTTTTCCGGCATTAAACTCCGGAAAATTGATCATTTGGTGAATTGTGGCTACACTGGACCGACAGAAAAGCGCAAGGCCTCAATCGCGTTTTTCTGACCTGGACAATAAGAACAAAGCGCATCGTGCAGGCGCTGAATCGTTGCTGGAAAGAGGACTGGCCCATGGTCAAGCTTCGCAGCGTCACGCGCGCAGACAGCGACGATCTGCGCGCGCGTGTGCATTTTTGTGCAGAGACCGGTCAGATCTGGCTGCATGAGCACCGTATGCTTCTAGTGCATGCCGAGGCACAGGCGTCGTTGCGCAAGGAACTCATCGATACCCTCGGCATGGATCGCGCCCATGGCCTGTTTACGCGCATGGGCTACGCCTCGGGCGTGCGCGACGCCGAACTCGCGCGCATCCGCGCCCAGGACTCGAGTGACATCGACGCCTTCATGACAGGCCCGCAGTTGCATACCCTCGAGGGCATCGTGCGCGTCACGCCGATCAAGCTGGAACTGGATCGCGTCGCCGGCAAGTTCTACGGCGAGTTCCTTTGGGAGAATTCCTGGGAAGGTCAGTGGCACCGGCACTATTACGGCATTCATGCAGAGCCGGTGTGCTGGACCCAGATCGGTTACGCCTGTGGCTACAGTTCGGCCTTCATGGGCCGCCCGATCCTGTATAAGGAAGTGGAATGCGCCGGCATGGGACACAATAACTGCCGCATCGTCGGCAAGCCTATCGAGGAGTGGGAGGACGCCGCCGAATACAAGCATTTCCTCAACCGCGAATCGATCGCCGACCAGTTGTTCGATCTGCAGACCCAAGTGGTGCAACTGCGCTCCACGATCGGCGAGAAGGAGACGCTGCCGACGGACATGGTGGGAAATTCGCCCAGCTTTCGCGCCGCCTACGAATTGCTCAAGCAAGCGGCCAACAGCCGGATCACCGTGCTGCTGCTCGGCGAAACGGGCGTCGGCAAGGAAATGTTTGCGCGCTCCCTGCACGACATGGGACCGCGACGCAATGCGCCGTTTGTCGCCATCAACTGCGCCGCCATCCCGCACGACTTGGTGGAATCGGAATTGTTCGGCGTCGAAAAAGGCGCCTATACCGGCGCGATCGTCTCTCGCCCGGGCCGCTTCGAGCGGGCAGACGGCGGCACGCTGTTTCTCGATGAGATCGGCGATCTGCCCCTTCCTGCGCAGAGCAAGTTGCTGCGCGTGCTGCAGGAAGGCGAACTCGAGCGCCTGGGCGACCAGAAAACGCGCAAGATCGACGTGCGACTTGTGGCGGCGACCAATGGAGACCTGCAGCAACTGATCAAGGAACGCAAGCTGCGATCGGACCTGTACTACCGGCTCAACGGCTATCAAATCGAGATCCCGCCCCTGCGAGAACGCAAAGAGGATGTGTCGCCGCTGGCAAAGCGCTTCCTGGCCAAGTACTCGGTGATTCACGCGAAGAAGCTGCGCGGATTCACCGACAAGGCGAAGCGGGCGCTGCTCACCTACCAGTGGCCGGGCAACATCCGCGAGTTGCAGAACATGATCGAACGCGGCGTGATCCTGGCGCCGAGCGGGACCCGCATCGAGGTGAACCACCTGTTCTCTTCCTGCTCCGAAGAGCGGGAGTTCGGCCTGGACACCGATGGCAGTCTCGGCGACAGCCGTGGAGATGGCAGCAGGGGTTTGTGCGAGGCCGTGTTCAACGGTGTCCTGACGCTGGATCAGGTCGAGACGATATTGCTTGAAACGGCCGTCGACAAGGCTCACGGCAACCTTTCGTCCGCCGCCCGGATGCTCGGCCTTACCCGTGCGCAGCTCGCCTACCGCCTGAAGCGACTGCAGGAGAGCGGACCAGACGGCAGTTTGGCGCCTTCCGCCCAGCTGCCGAACGCGCAAGCCTGATGCAGTGCACGCTGCGCGAGCGGGTACGACGCTTTCTGAGCGAACACCACGTAATGACTTTGGCCAGCCACGGCGATGAAGGCGCCTGGGCGGCAGCGGTATTCTACGCAAGCGACGGATTCGCTTTCTACTTCCTTTCCTCACCCACGAGCCGGCACTGCCGGAATCTGGCCGGGAACCCGCGCGCGTCGGCCGCGGTTCACGAAGACTGCGCGGACTGGAAAGCAATCAAGGGCGTGCAACTGGAAGGGATGGTTTCGGTGCTTGCCGGCGACGAGGAGGAAACGGCCCGTTGCCTCTACGGCGCGAAGTTTCCCATTGTGGGCAAGCTGGCGCAGGCGCCTGCTGCGATCGTCGAGGCGCTGGCGAAAGTGCACTGGTACAAACTCGTCCCGGAACGGCTTTACTTCATCGACAACGCAGCAGGCTTCGGCCACCGTGACGAAATCGACCTGCGTCAACCCGGTTCGTAGCGCAGGATCCGGGCCGGCCGGGATCAGACGCATCAGAATAGCGTGAAGCGTTCGGTATGGCGGCGCGAATCCGGTCCCATGCAGGCGTCGAAACGGTGCTGCGCCAATAAGCGCTCGAGCGCCGCCTCGAACCGGTTCGGATCGGCGACGGCTTCGTATATTTCCATCCAGGTGGATGGGTCGTCGTCGCGCCGAAGCAGGCTGCCCTGGATGCCCGTGTCCCGCGCCAGCGCCGACTGCACTTCATCGACCACGGCGCGTACGCGCGCCGCCTCGGACAGCGCAACACGATAATAGATGTAATAATTCATCGGCATTCTTTCCTTTCGTCCCGTGAGTTCGAATATTCTATCCCCTGTATCGAGCCGGAAGTACGCGGCGGCCGTCTTCGACTTCGAAGGCACGCTGGTCGATTTCCAATGGCAGCTCAAGCCGGCCGAAAAGGAGTTGCGCCGCGCGTTCGCCGAACTTGGCTTCCACGGCGAGGCGTTCGCCAAGGGCAATTACGCCGGCATGTGGAATGCCGCCGCCGACCTGCTCGCGCAGGACGGGCGCATGGCCGCGCTGCGCCGGGCGCTGTGTCCCGTCTATGACCGCTGGGATCTTGACGCCCTGACCAGATGGGCGCCGCGACCCGGAGCGGCGGAGTTGCTCTGCCGGCTCGTGACCGGTGGCAAGCGCGTGGGCATGGTCAGCAACGTCGGCCGGGACGCGCTTGCGCAAGCCCTGTCCCGTTTCGGCTTCGCCCGCTGGCTGTCCCCGGTCGTCACCCGGAACGAGGTGACCTGCATGAAGCCCAGCGCCGAAGGCATATTGCGGGTGCTCTCGGACTGGCGGCTCGCGGCCAGCGACGCGCTTTTTATCGGCGACAGTCGCGCTGATGTGTTTGGCGCGCGGGCCGCCGGCATGGCGGTGGCGATCATCCGCGGCGGGGAATGCGACGAATCAGCCTTCGCCGATGCCTCGCCCGACTACACCATTTCGCAGCTCAAAGAACTCGACTACATCATCTCCGGCTGATTTCGGGCACGAAGTGGCGCGCGGTCGGCCCTCTATTGTTCAAGCATGCGCTCGTAATTCGCCCCCATCACCTCGGTGATCGGCCGGCCTGCGCGCAGGGACTGCGCCATGGCGGCCTCGCGCGCGGCGATGGACTCGGCTGCTTCCAGAACGCGCTCGATGTCCCCCGGCTTGACGAAAGCGACTCCACTGCCGTCGGCGATCACGTAGTCTCCGGGGTTTACCGTGACCGAGCCGATCTCGACCGGTCCGTTGGTGGCCAGTTCGACCACCCTGCCGCGGGCGGTGCGCGCGGTGCAGCCGCGCGCAAACACCGGGAATTCGAAACCTTTCGCCTCGTCGATGTCGCGCACGGGACCGTCGGCGACGACGCCCGCGACCCCGCGCAGCTTGGCGCCGAGCGCGAGTATCCCGCCCCAGCTTCCGGCCTCGACGCCGCTTCTTTGCTCGACCACGATGACGTCGCCCGGATGGGCGGCCTCGATCGCGGTCGTCCCCAGATGCCGGGTCGGTCCCGGAGGCGCCGTGCCGCTCCCGAGTTTCATGGTGACCGCCCTGCCGGTGATGCGACCGGAACCGGACAACTGCGTCAGGCCGGATACCACGCCGCAGAGCTTCAGTTTGTCCAGCGCATCGGAGACCGCGCAGCAATCGAGGCGCGCGAGGCGTTCGGTCGCGGCAGTGCTCATTTATTCCCGCCCATCGGTTTGCTCCTTTTGACACCCGCGTCGGCGAAGCCGGACTTGGCCGCGACGGCAGAACCTCATTTTCTCTTTGTTCTACCGGGGACTGACCGGGTGATTTACAATTTCATGATACCAAATGGAAGGAAACAGCATGGGCAACCACGTCTACAAGCACATCGAACTCACCGGTTCATCGACCAAGAACATCGAGGATGCCGTCAGCACCGCAATCGCCAAGGCTGCCGTATCCCTGCGCAATATCCACTGGTTCGAAGTCATCGAGACGCGCGGCCACGTGGAAAACGGGAAAGTGGCGCACTGGCAGGTGACCATCAAGGTGGGTTTCACCCTGGAAGACTGATCGCGCGCGCTTCCTGACCGAGGAAAACGGGCATGCAGGAACGAACGGGGGAACGGGTGGCTTTGATAGCCGGAGCGACGGGGCTCGTGGGACGCGAGATCCTCGCGACCATTCTGGCCGACGAGACCTATGCAGCGGTGCACAGCGTGGCCCGGCGGGCCTTGGCGACGAGCCATCCCAAACTGAGTTGCCATAGCGTCGACTTTGCAGCGCTTCCGGCGCTGCCGGCTGCTGACGACGTCTACATTGCCCTCGGCACCACCATCAAGGTGGCGGGCAGCCAACAGGCCTTCCGCGCCGTGGATTTTGACGCAGTGCTGGCCGTGGCCGCTGCGGCTCGGTCATCGGGTGCTTCCAGACTGGGAATCGTGAGCGCGATGGGCGCAAGCGAGAGGTCGCGGGTGTTCTACAACCGCATCAAGGGCGAGATGGAACAGGCCGCCTCCCGCCTGGGCTTCGATGCCGTGGTATTTGCCCGGCCGTCATTGCTGGCCGGCGATCGGGATGCGCTGGGCCAGCCCGGACGCAGCGGCGAAAAACTCGCACTGATCGCCATGCGCTTTGGCGCGCTGATTCCCGCCAATTACCGGGCCATTGAAGCCGGCCGCGTGGCGCGGGCGCTGGTCCGGGCCGTCAAATCCACCGAAACGGGAGCGCGGATCCTGCTCTCGGGCGAGATGCAGGCAAGCTGAGGTTTGCTCGGTCGAGCGTGTCGCGGCGTCCGGCCCGGCGTCCGGCCCGGCGCCAACCCGGGCGTCTCTCCTTTTCCCGACGGTCAGGCCGCTATCGCCGTACTCCGGGGAAGGTAAATGGTCTGTTCGGAATGTCCAGACCATCCGTCTGCGCCCTTTGATACCACTTAAGCGAAGTTTGGTAGTCGCGCTCGACCACGGCGTTACCCGTGCCGTAAATATCGCCTAGTTTTCTCTGCGCGAACCGGTTGTTGCTCTCGGCCGCTTCCTTGTACATTTCCATGGCGACGCGCATTTCGCCCCGCCGTTCGAGTTCCAGCCCCCTGAGGTAACGCACCTCCTGGCTGTTCGGGACCACCCCAAACCGTTCGATGTCTTTATGCAGCGCCGCGATTCTCTCCCGTTCCATTCTTGCCGCGGCTGCTTTCTCCACCTCCTTGCGCGCCGCCGTAGCCGCCGTCTCCGCTTCCCTGCGCGCGGCTTCAGCCCGGTCCAACTCCCGTTTCGCCGCAGCGGCCTTCTCCGCCTCCTTGCGCGCTGCCGCAACCGCCCCCGCCTGTCTGCGCGCAGCTTCAGCCCGGTCCAACTCCCGTTTCGCCGCGGCGGCCTTCTCCGCCTCCTTGCGCGCTGCCGCAACCGCCTCCAGCTCTCGGCGCGCAGCTTCGATCCTTTCCGCTTCCTGTTGCGCTGCCTTCTTCAAAACCTCCCGCTCGGCTATGGCGTTTTCCAATTCTTTTCTCGCGGCCTCGGTCTTCTCCATTTCCCGTTGCATCGCCTGCTCAAATACCTTGCGCGCGGCAACCGCCCTCTCCAGAGCCTGCTGCGCCGCTCTTTCGGCTTCCATCATCGCCGCTGCGGCTCTCTCCATCTCCCTTCGTCCTGCCTCGGCCTTTTGCAGATCCTGCTGCCCCAGCTGCGCAACGATCTCCGGCGCCCTGCGCGCATCCCCCGATGCGGGAAGCGTGTAAGGCTGCGGGCCCGTTCCCTGGCGGAGACCTTCGTCCGCGCCCCCGGACCGGGAAAGCAGCGGCGCGTCGGCGGCAGCCCCCCCGGCGACCGCGATCGTCGCGCCCAACGCCATTGCCGCCACGATCGTCCCGGCTCGATCCCATCCGCAGGTTCCCATTCGCCTATTTCCCGCTACCAAGTCCTGTAATAAGCTCATAGTAGGTCGATGCCCCGCAAATCACCAGAAACAAATTGCGTCGTGTCGAATTTCGTTTCCCAGTAGCGCCGGAAGAAATTAGCGGTACATAGGCGGAATTATCAGCTTGATTCCTTTGAAATGCCGCTGTAGCCGGTATTCATGAAGCCCCCAAATGATTGCGGCTATCGGGTACCAATACCAAGGCCAGTCAAACTGATAGAGCAAAATGCAGGCAATAAAGAATGTCATTCATCCCCCCCCCAGAAATCCAGCCGCCAAAGGCGGCAATCTTTGGTTGGATGATTTTAAGATCAAATGCGGGTTCCCGGCTAGCTATAGGGAACATTCTGATGTACGCCGCTGGTCGAACCTGGGAGGCCTCCGCACCTCCCCGTTCTGCCAAATAGAAAAGCCCCTCGCAGGGGCCCTTTTCTATTTGGCGGAGAGGGAGTCCGCCTAGTTAGTGTCCGGCATCGTCCAACTAAATCTAATTAACTCGCGTTTCATAGAGTGAGAATTGCACTTGTTGTCTTGACTTGTCCAGGGCCGTCCACTACTATCTAAAATATGAACGTGGGTAGAAACGGGGGTGTTACATGAAGCGCCAAATGCTTAGGCTGTCCCAAAAGGAAGTAGTCAACAAGCGTAAGCCGGGGTACTACCCGGACGGTGGCGGGCTATATCTGCAAGTGAGCGAATCGGGCAGCAAGTCCTGGCTGTTTCGTTACGTGCTGCATGGCAAGGAAAGGCAAATGGGGTTAGGCCCATTCCATACCGTTACGCTCGCCGATGCCCGCACTAAGGCAGTTGATTGCCGCAAGCTGTTACTCGCCAAGATCGACCCTATAGACGCACGCAACGCAGAGCAAGCGGGCAAGGCGCTTGATGCTGCCCGCTCTATCACGTTCAACGAATGCGCGACGGCATACATCAAGGCGCACCGGGCCGGATGGAAGAATGCCAAGCACGCCGACCAATGGACAAACACCATTGAAACGTACTGCGGGCCGGTATTCGGTGCGCTGCCGGTGCAGGGTGTCGATACTGGCCTAGTGCAAAAAGTGCTTGGGCCGATCTGGACGGAGAAACACGAAACAGCGACACGGCTACGCGGGCGCATTGAGTCGGTATTGAATTGGGCGACTTCACAGGGCTACCGCAAAGGCGACAATCCGGCACGCTGGCGCGGGCATCTAGAGAACCTGCTACCGGCGATCAGCAAGCGGCGGCGGGTACAGCATCACCCTGCCCTGCCTTACGCCGAATTGGCGGCATTTATCGCTTCCCTGCGTACTCAAGAGGGCATCGCGGCTAAGGCACTGGAATTCACCATACTAACGGCAGCGCGCACCGGCGAAGTGATCGGAGCAAGGCCGGACGAGTTCGACCTTGACGCGGCCTTGTGGACGATTCCCGCCAAGCGTATGAAGGCCGAGAAAGAACACCGTGTCCCGCTGTCGCCAAGGGCCGTGGCAATCGTCCGAGAAATGCTAAAGGCGCACAAAGGCGCGTTTGTCTTTCCCGGCGGCAAGGAAGGCAAGCCGCAGTCCAACATGGCGATGCTGGAACTACTCAAGCGCATGGAGCGCGGCGATCTGACCGTACACGGCTTTAGATCGACCTTCCGCGATTGGGCATCTGAGCGGACTAATTACCCGCGTGAAGTGTGCGAGATGGCACTGGCGCACGCCGTCAGCGATCAAGTCGAAGCAGCCTATCGTCGCGGCGATCTGTTCGAAAAACGCCGTCGCCTGATGGCAGAATGGGCGAGGCATTGCGAGAATCCGAAAAGCACCGGCAAGGTAGTTTCGCTGGCGCGTAGTGCTTGATTGGGCAGATACTTCTATGTCGCGCCTAGACTGATCATCGAAAACCGGGAACCCTTGCCCGGCTGGCGCGGCATCCTGATTTAAAGGCGAACGTGAAAGGGGCGCGGCAATGAGAAATTCGAGCGTAGGAATCGATGAGAAAGGCCTACTCAAGATGGAAAAATTCATTCCGCAGGCCCTTCAAGGTGATCTTGACGCTCTATGTGCGCTTCTTCTAGTTCTTTCCGCAGCAATTAGGGATCGAGTTCCACTTACCCCCAAACTTGCTGAATACTTGGCGAACGAGTTGCGGAAGATCGCCGACGGCGGAAAGCGCGACGACGCATTTCATGTTCGCAGAGGCAAGGGCCAACGGGATACGCGAGAGGCGAATCAAAATGCGATCCTTCTAGCATGTGCAGTTGCGGAATTAAGGAGACATCAGCCTGGCGAAAAGCCTATGACTGTTGATAACGCAACAGAAATGGTTGCCAAAGAGCGCAATGTGTCCGCAGATACGGTCAGAGCCGCTTTACGAGACTATCGCCATTATATTGAACTGTCAGCTACACCGGGCTGGCAGTTGATATTTGCACCAGCAAAGCGACCGCGACGCTCGAAGGACAAATTAACGAACGGTATAGACAAGGGCAAAAGTAATCCGGTGGGACACTCTCGCAGGGTCATTAGCGGCAAGCTGTCGAAATCAAGAGTAGGATAACCATACACGGGCCATGGGCGGGAATCAACATCCGACAAAAAAAACAAACTGAGAGAACTTGGTAAGTAACCTACATAAAGGAAAGCACCATGAAAACCGGAATATTAGCTTTTGTCTTATGTTTCGCGAGCTTCGCCTTTGCGGACGATACAACCGTAAGGGGCCACGTTCGCAGGGATGGAGTATATGTTCCGCCGCATCACCGGACGACACCGAACGATACCTTACGTGACAATTATTCGACACAAGGTAACACGAACCCCTACACAGGACGGCCGGGCCATGTGAACCCGTACCCTGCCCCAAGTTACGGGGACCGGCCTTCATACCCTAATACGCCTCACATACCGAGCCATCCGCAATTCCCGCAATATCCTATTACGCGCTAATAGCCAATTGTCCACATAGGGCAAACGGGGGGTAGCTTCCACCATGAACATGCTCTTAAGCAGATGCACGATTGCATTATTGACCGTGGCTTTCACTGGTATCGTTATGGCACAAATTCCGTTCCTCGACGGCTGGAACCGTGCAGAGGAGAGGAATCAGTTGAACCAACTGCGGGAACTGCAACGGTTGCAGATGTTGCAGCAGATTCAGCAACAACAGCAGGCGCAGGAATATCAGCGGCGGCAGATGGAGCAGCAGGCGTTGGAGCAGCAGCGGTTGCAGGAGCAGGAGCGGCAGAGACTGCAACAACAAACGGAACAGAATCAGCGGCAACAAGACCGGCAGAGTATCCTCGCAGGATGGAAAGTTAAGGTTGCTCGCGCAAGAGCAAAATACCCCGATTTCGGTGCCGTTGTCGGGGAGATAACACCGGGCTCACCGTGGGCAACGGCAATGATGCAGGCCGATAACGGCGATGACATCGCCTACTACCTGGGCACCCACATGGACGAAGCCCGGGCCATCAACGCCCTTGACCCTGTCTCTCAGATTCGCGCCATTGGCCGCCTGGAAGCCAAGCTCGCTGCGGGTCGATGACTTCCAGTGGACATCTAGAAACTCGGAGGCAATATATGAAATTTGAACTCCTAGTCATTGCCATATTCACTACTCTTGCTTCTCTACCGACGATTTCATTCGCCGCTGGTGATCATGCTGTGCGGGGGCATGTCACGAAGAAAGGTACATTTGTCGCGCCTACCCGAGCAACAAATCCCAATAAGACTCAGACCGACAATTACGGATCAAAGCCGAACATTAATCCAGTGACCGGCAAGCAAGGGAAGCGTATACCGAAGAAGTAGCGAATGAAAAACCATAGTACGCTAAGCGTTGTCATCATGCTGAATCACCCTTTCACGCGCTCGGCGAAGGCGATCACCAAGATCATCGACCTGAGCGTGAACGTCAACACGCTGGCGCTCGCCGTATGTCCCAGGGTTTCGCACCGCCGCCTGCCACTTGAGAATATCCGCAGCAACCCGCACGGCATTTGCTAGCGCCGGTTCGGCCAACGCAGCATCGGCGAGCGCGAGCATTCTATCGGCTATCCGATGCGCGCTTTCCGTTCTCGCGCGCGCGATGCTCTCGGAAAAGTCCGGGTGCTGCCGCTTCCAGTCGTAGAACGTACTCGGGTGAATGCCGATGCGGTTTGCGACTCCTAGCGCAAGCACTGCACCGTTCAACACGCTGTCCTCGATGGGTACGCCGTTGGCGATCAAACCGGCGATCTCATCGCCAAGCTCGGGGGTGTAATGAACCCGTGCCCGTGGTAACGCCAGAGCCTTTCCATCGGCCTGGAATCTTGCCGTAATTTCAAGCCGCCTTTTAGCTTCGCGTTCCTTTATGGTGCGCTTCATCGGAGATCCTGGCATCAATGCGCCTTTGCGCCGTGGCGGTCGAGGACGGCGAGTAGTTCGAACGGGTCGAATTTCGCCGCCGGTATGGCAAGCTCGCACGTTGCTTGCCCGCGAATCGCCAAAGTTAGCAGTACCGGGTCGGCGTCGGCGCTATTTACCAGCACGGCCCGCCGGATGTTCGGATTCTCGGCGAGCATGGCAAGCACGCGCTGCCGGCGGGCTTCCATCGCGGGATCATGTATCACGTCATTCGCCGCATCTTGAAGCGCCGCCACGATAGCGGGCTTATGCTCACGGATTATCGGAAGCCAGCGGTTAACCGCCGCACCGTCGCCCGTTGCCTTGAGTCTGCCCGCCGGGGAAAGGATCAGGCTTACCCCGTCCGCCGAAGCCTGCTTGATGATGGTCGCGAGGGTCATACGTCAACCTCGACCGGGTCGGAATCGCCCCCGAAGGCGACAGCACCACCCGAAGATACCGAAGATGCCACCGTTATTTGTGTGTCGCCTTCGGTGTTCTTTGTCGCCTTCGGCGCAAGATTCCAAAACCAGCCGCCGGCCATTCCTTCCTTGCGGCGTTGCACGCCAAGCCGATCCGCTGCCCGTTGAACCGTCCGCCAGTTCAGCCCGGCCCCGTCCGCATCATTCTTGATCTGACCGGCGCGGACCGGACCGGAAGCCAGTAAGTCGGCGAGGAATTGCCTTGCATCATCGACCGCGCTGCGTTCCTCAGGATCGCCTTGCGGGGCCATTGCTTCGTCGGCTGTAACGGTCACGGCCTCGGGTTCCCATAGCACTCGGGAAGTATCGATTAATCCCTTCGGGCTTGCCACTTGCGCCGATTGCACGGCGAAAGCCAAGCCGGTTTGATCGTTGCCGATGTTGTTCTTGAGCGGTAGGAACAGCCGGCGGGATTCGTTTTCCGTGTCCTTCGCCACTATCCAAGCCGACCGCGCTGCCGCGACGAATGCCATGCTGCCGGTCACGCGCATCAAGGCTTCGCTGCCACCGCTCTTGTTCAGGTGCGAAACGCACACCACCGCTGCGCCGTGCTTCGCGGCCAGATCAGACAGGGGAGAGAGTAGCGCCCGAATCTCGGCGTTCTTGTGGGAATCAGTCTCGCCCAGGTATGCGGTAATCGGATCAATAACGATCATCGCCACGTCGCCGATTTCGGCGAGCAGCGCCCCGAGCCTTTGCATGTCCTTTGCCAAGTTGAAGGCGCGCATCACCTCGCCGCCGTCCGCCCGGTAGCCTTCTACCACCGCATCAAGGATGAACACACGCGAGAGATCAGCCCCAGCCGCCTCAAGCCGCGGTCGGATAGTGTCCGCGGGATCATCCTCGGCAGAGAGGAAAATTACGTTGCCACGTTCGCAGCGCGTCCGATCCACCGGCCAGGTGCGGCCGGTCGAGATCACCGCCGCCATGCTCACGGTAACTTGAGATTTTCCCAGGCCGGGATTTCCTGCCAGCATTGAAACCTTACCGCGTGCTATGCGCCCGTGCCAAAGCCAACGAATAGGCTTCGCCTGAATGTCGGATACGCATCGATAGGCGATACGGCTTGCAGGATCGCCAGCCACCGCGTTGCTATCGCCGGGTTGATGCTCAGGCATTGCCGGCGTGCTCGCGCTCGCTATGGCCTGCTTTACGGCTTCCGCGCCGCATTGCGCGGCCAGGTCGTTAAAGTCGGTCGCGCCCTCGGGTCGGTCGGTTCCGAAGTCAGGAATAGCTAGCAGTCCGCCGACAGATCGCGCCGCCTCGATTGCATAGGGATCAGGTCTGCCGGTCGCCTTCACCAGATCGGCGAGGATGATCAGCGGCCTTGTCGGATACTGTTCGCGCCTCGCCTTCGCCACCGCTGGCAGGTTGCCCGCCGACAGCGCCGCAATGCTAAGGTGTCCGCTGGCACTTTTCGCGGATAGCACGGTCGCCACGCCTTCGCCAATTTGAAGCGGCTCCGGTCCGTCGCAAACGGGTAACGGTTGAGCGGCCCAATACCCGCCAGCCTTCGCGCCGCCGTAGATTGCAGACTTACGTTTGTCACCATCGATCAGTTCTAGCGTTGAAAGCGCATCGGCGACTTTTACCGGTGCAACAAGCAAGCGTCCGGTAAGGTGCTCGCCTTCCGCCTTCGGTCGGTATCCGAGAATCTTCACGGCCTGGTCGGTGTGAATCTCGCGCAGGGTCGAAACCGGCTTGACTTCTTTCTTCAGCAGGTAAGGATGATCCTCGCTCGCCGGTGTCGCGGCTTTCCATATCGCCATAGCCTTGCTCGCCGCTTGCTTGCGCTCATTTTGTAGCTCGGTCTCGGCGCGCATTCGCGCCGCTTCTATAGTTTGATGGCGAGCTGCCCGCTGTTCCGGTGTTAGCGTCTTTACATTGTCGGCGAAAAATACTTGTTGCTCGCCAGATTTCCAATTGTGGACAATGCCGCCTTCACCATCATGGAAGAGTTTGATGCGGGCATCGCCTTTGCCGTGTTTATCGCCGTCTACGTCAGCCTCGGCCCACTTGCCAACATCAGGCAGCGTACCTGGTGGAAATACCCCGATATTGCGACAAGCCGCGCTCATAGCGTCGAATAGGTTATGCATAGCGCCACCCCGCCAGTTGCAGCACGTCAAGCGTCCCGAAGGCCAAGCAACGCGAGCAGCAATTCCACATCGGCGGCGGTAGCCAGTCCGGCGTTGCCCAAGGCCACGATCACGCCCTTCAGAATTGAGCGCGCAACGTCCGACAATGCGGGCGCGTTCATTTCGCACCCCCTGCCGCACTGATGCGCGAAGAGATCCACGCATCTATATCCTCATTAAGCCAAGCCACGGCCCGAGCGCCGAGCGGGTATGGTTTTGGGAAATCGCCAGTATGAATCTTTGCGTAGATCGCCGACCTCTGGTAGCCGACTAACTGAGTGACTTGTTTGATGCGAAGGAATCGCCGGGGCTGCTGCGTCATTTGTCACCTCGATAATGGATGTATACGACGCTTATTACATACTCACGGATTCCAAGTCATGGTACTCAAATCGGATTTCGCTACCCGAAAAAGGCGCGGCTTCGATCCGTTAAACTTTCTTGCGGCTGGAAATTTTTTTTGGATTTTTTGGGGCTTGCTCGGATGCCTACCCTTACTTGTTCCACCTGGCCGCCGATGAGGCTCCAAACGAGGAAACGGCTGGCAGGCCGACGCTCGGATCGAATGGGCCCCCCGGAAGAATTGCGGCGATATAAGAAACCGGGGAGCTTCAATAGCCGAGGGAGTCATTCTCGGACTAGGGTATGGGGGGATAGGGGCGACCGTTGAGGCGTTCGAGTAACTAACCCGTACCTTACCCCGCGCACGCGCCTGCGAGCGTCAGCCATCGTCGTGCCTGCATATCCCGCTGAAAGAATCTGCCCCCCTAATTACCTAGGTATCCTTTCTGTTAGTTACAAGAGGCAGACTGATAAGCCAATGGTGGGAAGGCAACGCATACGCACCGAGGGGCATACCACCCTTTATCGGCATACCCCCCTTTCGGGCAAGCAAGGGAGATTGCTTTATTTGCGCCACTAGCGCCAAGAGGTCGGAAGGCTTAAAGTGATCCTATGAAAACGTCAGAACAAGGCGTGGCCCCCCCAGACGATAAGTTAGAGAAAGTGCGTCGGACAGTCAATGAAGCGGCGTTTTTGGTATTGGCTGCCTTAGTGTTTGTTGCATATCTAGTTTGGCCCACCGGTATTACAGATATACAGCTGGCGCAGCTAACGCTTGGCTCCCTATTTCGCGTGGTGGTATCCATCGCAATAACGCTTGCGGCACTTTTCGGGGCATGGTGGTGGTTTATTGCGGATGAGTAGCCCAAGTCGTACAGGCATAACCACACTTCAATGGCTGGCCGCACCCCATTGCGCGCGCGCGCCTGCGAGGTTCACCCCGTTCTGGAACCTGCCCGTCGTACTCCAAGACGCGCGCGCACGCCTGCGAGATAAACCAAGATGGCCGGGTACTCCTGCCGGAGCGAAGTCCGAGTCCTTCGCTGGAAATTTTTTTGAAAAAAAAGGCCCCCCGAAGAGAGCCTCTTGTGTGTGTTTTGTTTCCTACCTCTTTAACAGCCCCACAATCTCTTTCAGGAGCAATTCAATCCGGTAAAGCATGTACCCGAGAAACCAAATCCCAACTAAGACGGTCCACTCCATAGCCCCTCCAAAAATCAAAGTATAGGCTAGCTTGGAATGGCAACAGCCCGACCGGATTTTAGGGCGCGAGCAACTTTCATCCATTCCCTGCGGTAGCTGCGGCGCTTTCCTTCGTCCAAATACTTGCCATGCCGTGAACCACCAACCCCTTAGCTGTCTCGCGTCGTTACCCTAACCTGCAATGCTCTCCGATGGGGTAGATGTGCCGTTCCACTGTGGGCGGCGACCACCCTTGCGACCGAACGGCCAACAGGCGGCGAACTGAAATTGAATGGGTCCCCCGGCGAACAAGGCGAGGCGCTGGCGGGTGTCGGGCCGAGGCAGGAAAAGGCCGCAAAGCCAATCCTGAACGCAGGTAGAAACGTGGGTAGATTTTAGCCTAGTTAACTAAACGTAATGTAATCATTACATTAGTAGCGCTACTGGCGGAGAGGGAGGGATTCGAACCCTCGATACGCATTTTGTGCATATACGCCCTTAGCAGGGGCGCGCCTTCGACCACTCGGCCACCTCTCCGGATCTGCGCGAAACTATATCATGCGTGCTGGTCGAGCTCGAAAGCCTTGTGCAGCGCCCGCACCGCGAGTTCCATGTACTTCTCGTCGATCACCACCGCAACCTTGATCTCCGAAGTCGAAATCATCTGGATGTTGATGCCTTCCTCCGCCAGGGTGCGGAACATCTTGCCCGCAACGCCCGCGTGGGTGCGCATGCCCACGCCCACCAGGGACACCTTGCACACCCTGGCGTCGCCGCGGATGTCGGTCGCCTTGATGTGGCTTTTCACCTGCTTGTTGAGCACGTCCATCGCCTTGGCGTACTCGCCGCGGCCCACCGTAAAGGAAAAATCGGTCATGTTGTCGACGCTGGCGTTCTGGATGATCATGTCGACGTCGATGTTGGCCTCGCCGATCGGGCCGAGTATCTGGTAGGCGATGCCCGGGCGGTCGGGCACGCCCATGACGGTGATCTTGGCTTCGTCGCGGCTGAACGCGATGCCGGAAATGATGGCTTTTTCCATTTTTGGGTCTTCCTCGTACGTAATCAGCGTGCCCGGACCTTCCTTCTCCTCGAAGGAGGACAGCACGCGCAGTTTCACTTTGTATTTTCCGGCGAACTCGACCGAGCGGATTTGCAGTACTTTGGAGCCAAGGCTCGCCATCTCGAGCATTTCCTCGAAGGTGATGGTGTCCAGGCGCCGCGCCTCGGGCACGATGCGCGGATCGGTGGTGTAGACGCCGTCGACATCGGTGTAGATCTGGCACTCATCGGCCTTGAGCGCGGCCGCCAGCGCCACCGCCGAGGTGTCCGAACCGCCGCGCCCGAGCGTGGTGATGTTGCCCGCGGCATCCACACCCTGAAAGCCGGCGACCACCACCACGAAACCGGCATCCAGATCGGCGCGCATCCGGTTCTCGTCAATGCTTTCTATGCGCGCCTTGGTGAAAGCGCTGTCGGTCAGCACCTTGACCTGGGCGCCGGTGTAGCTCTTCGCTTTCACGCCCTGCTCCATCAGCGCCATGGACAGCAGCCCGATGGTGACCTGCTCTCCGGTGGAGGCGATCACGTCGAGTTCGCGTGGATCGGGTTGCGGGGAGATTTCCTTCGCCAGCGCGATCAGCCGGTTGGTTTCCCCGGACATGGCCGAGGGAACCACCACCAGCCGGTGCCCCTGCGCCTTCCAGCGGGCGACCCGCTTGGCGACGTTCTTGATGCGCTCGGTCGAACCCACCGAGGTGCCGCCGAATTTCTGGACTATGAGTGACATGGTGCGACGAAGTCGTTTGGCCTGGAAAAAGGCGATTTTACTGCATTGCAGCAGATAGTTCGAGATTAATCTGCGCTTCCCGCCGGTGCGCAGCGACTATTTCTGCGGCGCATCCTGGGCATATTTCGTCGCCTCCAGTTCGTGCAGCGTAACCAGCATGCGGCGCACAAAAAGCGAATCGCGTTCGCGCCGCGGCGGCAGCGGCAGGGCATCGGCCCCGGGCATGGGCAGGTCGAGAAGCTTCCGCGCCAGCCGGATCTGCAGGTAGCCGCGGAATTCCGGCGGCAGCCAGCCATAGCGCGGATCGACGTCGATGTCGTAGATGCAGGGCCTGCCGTCCTGCTCGACGTACAGGACTTGCGCCCAGCTCGCGCCGATCCGGCCCACCGCGCGCACGACTTCGGCGGCGGGCGGGCCGCAGTCACAGGCCCACGCTTCTTCCATCTTCTCGACCCCGTCCACATGCGGCGCGGAACAATGCAACGCAAGCAGGACTTCGTCGCCGCAGACAAAGGCGCGCACCAGCGCCTGACCCGGACGCGAGGCGGAGGCGAGCAGGACCGGCGGCTTGACCGGATCGACGCAATGCAGCCGCTGCTTGTCCAGGAACAGCTGCCACATCGCACGTCCCGTGTTGGGTCGCCAGACGACGCGTTTCTGCTCGTTGCAGAAATCCCGCACCACAGGCATCTCGTTGCTGCACAACCAGCGCGGCACGAGAAATCCGGCGCGTTCCAGTTCGGCGAGCAGCCGCGCCTTGGCAAAGCCCAACTCGAGTGCGCGCCCGGAATTGATCAGCACCACGCCGCGGCGTTCCAGGTCGCTCAACACGCTCGACACGAAACTCCAGCGCTGCTGATCGACGATGGAATCGATCTGCCACACGCTCCAGTCCGCGCCGGCCACGGCGCGCGGAACCAGGGGATCCTGGAAATCGAATCCGGTTATCAGGAGCTTGTCGAACGCGCTGATCTTCTCCCCGTCCCAGCTGATCCCGGACTGGTCCATTTCAACCCGAACGTCCGCCAGCGCGGAATAATCGAAAAGGGGGCAAGGCCGGCCCGACAGGCTTCCGATTTGCGCGGTCAGCTCGCGCGCGCAGGTATCGGCCGATTCGGCCAATACGCCGATTTTCATTTACGCCCGGCGGCCTGCGGGGTGGAATCCGGACTGAAATACTTGAGCACCTTGCTCGCGCCGAGCATGGCGACGCGGTGGCGCTCGAAGTCGTTGTAGGCCAGTTTTCCGGGATAACGGTCGGCAATCACGCCCTGCGCCGCGAGCAGCCGCGACTGCGCCCGGTGGACGTCGATCCGCGCGTTGATCAGGGCTTGCCTGCCGGCAAGCACATCGCGCCGGTTGCGGTTCAGCTCGACCTGGCTTACGCGTTCCCCGATCTGGAAGCGCTTTTCCACCTGCTGGTAGGCGAATTCGGACAGTTTCAGCGCGTCCTGCGCGGCCTGGACGCGGATCAACGAGCTTGAATAGGCTGAGTAAGCGTCGTTGACGTCGCGGATGACCCCGTTGGCGGTGAGTTTAGACGCATATTCCGCTGCGGCGAGGTTGGCGTTCGCAGTCTTGATGCCTGCAAGCGCGGCGCGCTGGCCGAAAACGTAATTGCTGGTCAGCGCCGCGCTCACATTGCGCTGGTCGGGGGATACCAGATCTTGCAGAGAGCCACCTATGCCTTTGTAGCCGTATACCGACGCATCCTGGCTCGCGGTGGTGGAAATGACCGCGCTGAGGTCCGCGCGCGCCTGATTCTGCGCAAAGCCCAGCGTCAGCTTGCCGGCTTCCGCATCCACCTGCCTCGCCATCATTTCGGGACGGCCCTTGAGCGAGGCCTGCTGAACCTCGTCGAGCTTCGGCTGCAGGGGCTCGTTGGCAGCGGACGAAAATCCCGCCGGAAACAGGATGAATTCGGCGGTATTTCCCGGATCATCCACCAGCAGCGCCGCCAGCGCCGTCGACGCCCGGTAATAGTTGTTCAGCGCCAGTTCCTCGTCGACTCGGACGCGCGCCAGTTCCGCATCCATCTGCGATTTGTCGAACCGGCTGACGAGATCCTGCTTGTACATGCGCTCGAACCCCGGGGAAAGAGACGCGACGAGCTTGCGGTTCTCCATCGTCACCGCAAGGTTCTCCAGGCCCGCAACCAGGTCCCAATACGCAAGGTCGATTTGCAGCAGGATGCTGTTGACGGCCGTCTTGACGTCCCAGAACGCGCGTTCACCGCCTTTCTGCGCAATCTTGATGGCATAGTCGTTCGGCGACAGGGGGCCGAACCCCTTGGCCCCGGGCAAGGGCAGGGTCAGCTCGGCGAACAGGCTCGACGACCAGGGAGCGCCATAGCTGAAAGACTGGCCGGCGGTGGAGTAATAGGTCTTGTTGTAGGTCGACGTGTCCACCAGTCTCAGCACCGGCCCCCAGGGCAGCTGTTGCGTGATGCCCACGGAGGTCACCGCGGGCCGGTTCGTTTCCGGATGAGCGTCGGAATTCGGGGTTGCGGACACGGTGCCCGCAATCTCCTGCTTCACCGGGGCGGCAAAGCAGATCTGGGTGACGTCCGGCTTGCCGTTGGTCGCCGCGCCGGGCGCTTGCGTAATGTCCTGGCATGCCCCCTGGATGAACGACTTGTGGTAGATCAGCGCGCTCATCGACCGTCCGTACAGGTCAGTCGCCGACTGGGATACCGAGACCTGCAGCACCGGATCGAAAACCGCGCGCGCCTCGAGCAGGACTTCCCGGGTCAGCTGCGGCTGGCGGCCGGCGAGCCGAAGCGACAGGTTCTTTTGCAGCCCCAGCATCGCTGCGTCCGTGAGGCGGATGTACCGCCAACCCTTGCGCGCGACCGCGCTTTGCGCGTCGCTCGCGATCCGCGGCAGTATGTCGGCGCGCAGTTTCTCTTCGTGCTCCGTCAGCGTCGGCGCGACCAGCGAGGACAGCGACATGCCGGCCTGGGCGGCCGAGCCGGCGGCCGCGGCCTCCGCCGGCTGCCCGGTCACGCCGGCCTCGGCGGCGAAGCCCGCGCCGGCCGCGGCGCCCAGCCAAACGGCAAGTCCGATGCATGCACGCGCGGCGTTCATTGCCTGCTCCCTTCGCCGTAGCGCTGCGCGAGCGATCCGATCGCCGCGTACACGGCGGCTTCCGAAATCTTCCTGCCCAGCAAAGCGCTCTGGTAATCGAGGTCGGCGTTGAGCAAATCTATGCTCTTCGCGATGACCTCGAAATCGCTGACGACGCCGAGCGAACGCTGTTTCTCGGCCCGGTTGAACACCTTCTCGGCCAGGTCGCGCGACTGCCTGGCGATCCCGGCCCGCTGCTCGGCGCTTTGCAGGTTCGTCACCGCGAGGGCGATCTGGCTGGAAACGCTGCGGCGGGTCTGGTCGAGCAGGATCTCCTGCTGCCGGAAACGGGACTCCGTCTGCACATAGTTGGCGTTGGCCGCGCGATTGTCCCACGGGCGCGTATAGTTCAGTGAGTAGGACTGGCTGGTGCTGTCGGCGCTGAACGTGTCCCTGAGCGCATCCGCCGCGGAATGGTAGCCGAATACCGAGTTGCTCTGCGTCTTGCGGATGATCGCCGTGGCGCTGACATCGGGCTTCATCTGAACCCGGCCCTGGTCGTAGAGGATCCGGGCGATGCTCTTGTTGACCTCGGCAAGCCGAATCTGCGGATTGCGCAAAACACCCTGCTGCAACGCCTCCTGCAGTTCGAACGACGCGCTTTCCCCGACCTTCGCGTCGTAGCGCACGGGCAACAGTATCATGTCCCGGTCCAGGTCGAGCAGGTTCGCCAGGGCGTTGGACGCCGCAACGAAACCGTTCAGCGCTTCATGCTCCTGGCGCCTGAGCGTCGCCATCTGCGCATCGACCTTGGCCTTGTCGTAGCGCGTCGCCTCCTGCATGCGGAACAGGCGCTCAGTCTTTTGCGCCAGCGCGCGCACCCGTTCGCGCGTAGCGGCGGTGACCTCGTAGATCTTCTGCGCGAGCACCAGGTTCCAGTACCCCTGTTCCGCGCTCAGCAGCGTGTTGTTGATCACCGCGGTGACCTGCCAGAATGCGGACTGCTGGTTGATGTCCGCGACCTTCACGGCGACGTCCGCAAGCGCGTAATCGCCGAAAAACCTGCTGCCGGGAAGGGGCGAAGAGACCCCCACGCTGAAGCTGTTGGTCCAGGGCCGCCCGTAGGATCCGATCACCTTGAAGCCGATGTCCTCGACATAGATGTTGTCCAGGTGGACGAGGCTGTTCGCAGCGAACGCGCTCGCGCCTTTCGCGAACTGCTTGACGACCTGCGCATTGTAGGCGCTGGTTTTGGTGGGGCCGGCGTCGGGCGCGATGCTCGCATCGATATCGGTTTGATAGAACCCGGCGCTGCGCCCCTGGTCGAAGGTCAGCGAATACACGCCCGGGTTGTTCGCGAGCGTCGACGTGCAAGCCGTGGTGCTCAAGGGCGGCACGCAATCGATCGCTTTCTTGTATTCGATGTCCGTCACGGTGCGGTTGTAGACCACGCTCCTGTTGTAGCTTAGCGACTGGCTCAGCAGCGGGTCGAACAGCGCGCGCGCCTGCTCCAGGGCGGCCTCGCTCAGGTCCTTGCTCAGCCCGGCGCTCTGGATGGAAAGGCTCTTGCGCAATGCGGTCAGCGCCGCCTCGTCCCGATCCAGTTCGAACCAGCGCAATTTGTCCGCCGGACGCCCCCCGTCGCGCAGGAACTCCTGCTGCAGCGCCTCCTTGAGCGACATCCTGCGGGACGCGGAAGCGGCGCCTTCTGCGACGGTTCCCGGCGGCGTGGCGGGCACAGCGGGGGGGGGCTGCTGGCCCGCCGCCAAGCCTGCCGCAAGCATCAGGGTCAGCGCGAGTGCGCCGGCGGGACTGATCACCCGCGACTGCCGTGAGATTCCCGTCCAGTTCATCATGATTCGGATTCCACGCCGGTATCTTCGTTCATCGCTTCACGCTCGCCGCGAGCATATTCTGCGATGCCAGGACTCTCGCGGCGTTCTTCCGGTATTCCACCAAAGCGCCGATGTGACTCAGGCGCGCGTTGAGCAGGTCACTCTGGATCTCGAGCAACTCGAATTCGGTTATCAGATTCAACGCCCGGCGGCGGCTGGCCGCGCCGAATGCGTCCTCCGCGAGCTTCATGTTGATGCGCGACAACTCCGTCTGCTTCAGGCCGCTTTGCAGCGCGTCCATCGACGCGCTCAGTTGCTGGACGATCTGGTTCCGGGATTGGGTAAGCTGGTCCCGCGCCTGCATGACGCCTACCCGGGCCTGGCCCAGCGCCGCTTTGGCCGCCGCATTGCCGAGCGGGATGCGATAGGTCAGCCCGATCGACATGGTGCGAATGTCCGGATTGAAGGTGTTCATCAGCGAGCGACCGATGTTGGGATAGCCGAACACCCCGTTGCTTTGCCCCAGGCTCAGGCTGGCGCTGAGGGTGAGGTCCGGCTTCGCCTGGTTGATGCGATGGGACAGGAGGATCTGGCTTTCCTCCAGCAGCGCCTGACTGCGCTTGATATCGAGATTGCGTTCCATCGCATTGCGCAAGGCGAGTTCCGGATCGACGCTCGGCATGCTCTCCAGCGATTCCTGGTAGGCAACCGGCAGCAGCAGTTCCGCGATGTCGCCGTTGAGCAGGTTGGAGAGCGTTTCGGAGGCCGCGATCAATCCGTTCCACGCCAGCGCTTCCCTGCCGAGCATGCCGCTCAGCCGGGCCTCGACCTGATTCTTCGAGTATTCGTTTATTTCGCCCAGCTTGAAGTAGGATTGCGCGCGCTTTTGAAGTTGATCGAGGATCTCCTTCTGGTCCCGGGTGATCTGCAGGACCTTCAGGCTCGCAACGAGGTCCCAGTAGGCATTGTCGACCGCAAGCAGCGTATTGTTGGACACCAGGTCGTGCTCGAATCCCGAGCGCTCGATCTGGACCTGGGAAAGCTTCAGATCGGCCGCCTGCCGGGTGCCGTAGGGCCCGAAGTTCTTGCCGAACGGCAGCGGGGTGGTGAAACCGAACGAGATCGTCGAGACGTATGCGTTCGTCCGGTCGATCAGGGCGACATCGGCCGCCGTCGTGGCGACGAACGCGCTTGTCTTTGGAAAATAGCCCGTCTGGAAGGCGAGCGAAATCAGTCCGCCGTAACCGGTCAGCTTGCTGCCCTGTGAATAAAAAGCCAGCGACTCGTCCGGGCGCAGCCCTTTGAAACTGGCGCCCTCATAAATGGTCGTGGCGACGTTCGCGCATTCCGGCCTCGAATAGGCGAAGCCGTTCAGGACCTGTTTGCCGTCGACGATCACCGTACAGGCGGAGATGAGGTCGGGCCCCCCTCCCGTGGATCCGGTTTCGAGCTGTTTCTGGAATTGCTGCTGCAGCGATTCGAAATCGGGAACCTGGCGCCGCACGCGGGTGATCACATCGCCGCGGTCGTTGCCGACGTTCCTCAGATAATTCGTCGCCAGGCTGGTGACGGGGTCGAACGCCGCTTTCTTCACTTCGGCCGCGGCACCGGCTTCAACCATCGCTTGCTTCTGGAACTGCACGCCGAGGTTGTTGTCGAGCCCTTTTTGCATCGCTTCCCGATAGGTCAGCGAAGCGATTTTCCGGCCCGCGAGGATTTTCGGCGCACCGCCGCCGCCCTGCGTCACCGCGCGCCTGAGCGCTTCGCCGATGCGCGCCTCCGCCTGGGGGGAAAGCAGGCTCCCGCCGGGCTCGCTGCCCGGCCGGGCGGGGCTCTGGGCAAAGCAAGAGCCGATCTGGCCGTGCAAACCGAAAGCCGCGCACAGAACGACAGCAATGTGGCGCCACGTGGGGCACATAGGATCAGCTTGCAACTACATTTAGGAACATTACTTGGATGCCGCCGCCCTCAGCGCGGCGCTCCAGCGCTCGACCAGTCTGATGTCCAGGTTGCCCTGATCCAGCAGGCGGCCCAGATAGGGATAGCGCACGAGGTCCATGTTAACGGCCCTCTGCAGTTTCGTAAATTCGGTCTTCTGCCTGAGCAGCTCGTCGAGTTGCGCCTGGCTCGGCAGCGAAGATTTCTGCTGCGGATCGGGAAACGCCTTCCCGAATTCCCTGAGCGCGACGGTCGGTTCCATGGCTTCCAGCAGATTCTCCGACTCCGTCAGACCGCCGCCAGCGCCCCCGGCAAACTTGCGCGACGCGGCCGCCAGTTCCTTGCGAGTCGCATCGATGGCATCGCGCGACCTGGCAAAATCGCTTGCCGTGCTCGCCTCGTAGAAATTGCGCTCGAATTCGAGCATGAGCACCCGTCCCAGCAACGTGCCCAGTTCGGGTTTATCAGGGGCGCTGGCGATCGACGCCACCAGTTCCTGCTTCAGCTTCGCCAGGGCCTTGCGCTCGTTCCCGAAGCGTTTCGGGTCTTCGCCCGTGGCGGCTTCGCGCACGAACCGGTTGACCTCGTCGCGCTTCGTTTCGACGATATTGCTTTCCTTGAGCATGCCAAAGCCGAAGTAGACACCCGCCAGAACGATGACCGCGACCAGGGAAAACAGCACCGTCTTGAAGAGCGGAAACTTCGCGCGCGGCTTGGCCGCGCCTTCCATGATGGTGCTGTCTTCGTCCAAACGCCGCACGCGCCGCGCGGCAGGTTGCGCAGCGGCTTGGGCGGCCTTCTTTTTTGGCGGTGGCGGAGGCGGCGCCGCGTCGGAACCTTCCTTGGCGTCCTGCGCCGCGAGAAGTTTGGTCGATGCACGCACGTCGCCGAACATCATCGTCTTTTCGGAATCCTCGTCGCCCATCGCCTTGAACCGCTCCAGCCCGGCAGCCTTGCCGCCGGCATCCGGGCGCTCGAGTTCGAAACGGAAGGGTATGGTACCCAGCTTGACCCAATCGCCGTGTTTGAGCCTGGAGTCGGCTATCCGTTTCTCGTTGACGAATACGCCGTTGGTGCTGTTCATGTCACGGATGCCCCAGCCGCCGTCCACCGGGTAGATCGCAGCGTGTTTGCGTGACACCCGATTCGAATCGAGAAATATGGCATTGTCCTTGTCGCGGCCGAGTACCTGCTCCTGGCCCTCCTTGAGCACGGCCACGAAGCCCTTCTGCGCAGGAGCGAGCATGCTGTCGTCGATGCAGACGAGCTTTGCCTTCAGCGTCATCGATGCGGGCTTAGCCGCCGCAGGGGCCTCCGCAGGCCGTGTGGACCTGACAAATACGGTCTTTTCGCTGTCGTCTTCTTCACTCATGGTCAAGGTGATTATTCCAGGGCGAGGCGTGGCAGATTAAACTGAGGCTGGGCCAGTTCGTAGTACTTGCCCACGTAACCATTCGCCTTCAGGTAGGCCGGGTCGGTAAGTTGCTGATGTGTGCCTTTTTCCATTACCCTGCCCTGATTGATATAGCAGATCATGTCGCAATCGAGGATCGTGGTCAGCCGATGCGCAATGGTGATGGAGGTCTTGCCTGCCAATACCTGGTGCATGTTTTCCTGTATGCGCGACTGCGACTCCTCGTCGAGCGCGCTGGTGGCCTCGTCGAAGATCATGATTTTCGGTTTGTGATAGAGCGCGCGTGCGATGCAGATGCGCTGGCGCTGGCCGCCGGAGATGCCCATGCCTTTCTCGCCGATCAGGGTGTGATACCCGAGCGGGTAATTCAGCACGAACTCGTGCGCGCCCGCCATTTTTGCCGCTTCCACCACCGGCTGCGTATCGGGCTCCGGATCTCCCAGCGCGATGTTCTGGGCCACGGTGCCCGCAAACAGGAAGCTGTCCTGGAGAACCACCCCGATGTTGCGACGCAGTATGCTCAGATCGAGCGTCGCAATATCATGGCTGTCGATCAGGCAGGTACCGCTGATCGGCACGTTGAAGCCGAGGATCATCTTCGCGATCGTGCTCTTGCCGCAGCCGCTGGGTCCGACAAAGGCGACCCGCATGCCCGGTTCGATCACGAGGTTGAAGTCCCGCATCACCAGATTCTGCTCGCCGTTCGACACGTAGCTGAAATTGACGCTCTTGAATTCGATCCTGCCTTGGACGTCGGTAAGCGGAACGCGGGCACTTTCCGGCCCGGAAATCGGCGGTTCTTCGGACGCCACGTTGAGAACATCACTGACGCGTTCCACCGCGATCCTCACCTCCTGGATCGAGTGCCATAACCCGACCATCCCCATGATCGGCCCGGTAACCAGCCCCATCAACATGTTGAATCCCATCAGTTCGCCGATGGTCATCGTTCCGGCCATCACCAGATTGGCGCCGACCCACAGGATTGCGATCGAGGAACCGAGCGTGACGAGCGAGTACAGTGTACTGCTCGTCAGATCGAGCTTCGCCGCCTTGTACCCCATGTTGACATTGTCGACGAACGAGTCTTCCCAGCGCGCGCGGGCCATGTATTCGTTCGCGGTCGCCTTCAGCGCCTCGATGCCGTTCAGCGCCTCGATCAACTGCGACTGGGATTCCGAACTGGTCAGGAAAATCTTGTTGGATATATCCCTCAGCAGCGGTGTGAAATAGACGATGATGCCGATATAGATCGGGATGAACACCAGGAAAATCAGGGTCAGCTTGACGCTGTAGGTAAACATCATGAACAGATAGATCACGATCATCATCAGATTCAGGATGACCGTGATCGTCTGCCCTGCCATGATTGCGCGGATTTTCTGGTTTTCCCCGAAGCGGCTGAGGATCTCGCCCTTGTTCCGGGTCAGGAAGAAGTTCATCGGCAGCGAAAGCACGTGCCGGTAGAACTCCGCGACCAGCTTCAGGTCGATGCGGGCGGTGACAAACGCCAGCAACAGACTTTGGGCGGAGCTTGCCAGCGTGCTCAGCAGGGCGACCAGCACCATGCCCACCAGCATCACGTTGAGCAGACCCACGTCCTTGTGCACGATCACCGTGTCGACGATGTTCTGCACAAACAGCGGAGAGGCCAGTCCGAGCAGGTTGATCGTGAGCGCCGCGAGCATCGCCTCGCCGAAGTAGAACTTGAACGGCAGGATGTAGCTGAGAAAGTGCTTGAAGGGCTTGGTCGGCTCGTGCAGGTTGAGGAACGTCTGCGTCGGATAGAACGCGATGTAGACGCCCCGCTCCGCGCTGCTCGTGGTCACACCGGGCACTTCGGCGCTGCTCCAGCTCTTGGTGAACTCCTCCCGGCTCAAGCGCTTGAGCCCGGCTTCCGGGTCGGCGATAAACGCCTCGGTCGCGGTGATTTTGTACAGGACCGCGTAGTGGTAATCCTCCCAGCCGATCACGGCAGGCAGACTCAAGCGCAGGAGATCCTCGTATTTCAGCGAATAGGCCTTGGAATTGAAACCGATCTTCTCAGCGGCAGTGATGACGTTGTTGGGCGTCGGATTTGGGATCGACAGGTTGGTGATCTCGCGAACCTGCCCGAGCGTGAATTTCTTGCCGTAGTGCTGCGCGATCATGGCAAGACACGCAGCGCCGCACTCCGCGGGCTCCTGCTGCCTCACCAGAGGGAATTTGCCGTCGGTCGGTTCGCCTTTGGCGGCCTGCGCCAGATATTCCTGCTCCGTCACCGCATCGGACAGCCTGATGCGCTGGTCGATTCCTTCGGCGCGCTTGCGCGCGTCCGTTTCCGACTCCACTCTCGACGCGAGATGCTTGACGCGTACGCGCAGGCGTTCGTGCAGGTCGGGATTGATTTTCAGGATCGCCTGCACTTCCGGCTGTTTGATCACCAGCGTGGTAACGTCCGTTACCGCGCGGGCGGTGTGCGGCTGAACACCCTGGCTGCCGATATCGGGCAGCGCGCCGCCCTCGCCCAGCAGGTCGCCCCTGCGCACGGTATCGAGCACCAAGTCGTCCCCCGCCGCGGAGTGGACTATCAGATCGATCGAGCCGCGCTCGATATAGTACAGGCGCGGATCGGTCGCGCCTTCCGCGTACAGGGACTCGCCGCGCAGCACCGTTTTCACGCCGATGTTCTCGAGCATCTGGTTCATCTGGTCGGGGGTGTACTTCGCCGTGCCGAGCAGCCCCCGCAGCCGATGGCTCAGTTCGGTCAAGCCCACCTGCTTGGTGAAACGCTCGTTCATCGCCAGGCTGGCGTTCACCAGCGCGCGCACCTTGTCCGCCGGCAACCAGAACGCGCACACCGGCTCCGTCGCGAAGATCTGGAACTGCCATTGCGAGGGTTTCAACAGCGAGATTTCACCGAAACTGCTGTCCGGGCCCATCAGTCCCAGGCTGACGCGCTTGCCGGCCGTCGTCTGTTTGACGCGGACCTGGCCGGAATGCAGGTAATACATCCCGTCCATCGCCGTGTTCTGGTCGACGATCATGTCGGCCTTGGCGTATTCGCGAATCTCCACCAGCGATTGGATCTTCTCCTTGTCGGCCGAATCCAACAGACTGAACATCATATGGGTCTGTACCATGTAGAGGATGGCGTCCTGCTTGGTATCCATAGTTTTCTCTTGGTAATTAGGTTATTTCATACCCGATGCATGGTTGGACAGGCACGAGCCTGCTGGAATTTCCGACGATCTGTTCGCCACCTCCGTCCCGTCTAGGTTCGTCCGGCTGGACGCGCGCACGCCGGGCGTGGCGGCAAGGCTGGCATTCCAGCGCCGCCGCTTTGTCGTGCTGCGATTCCGGCTGGGTTCCACCACGCGCAGCCCGGGACCCGATACCGGGTCAGACTTCCTTGACGCCCAGGAACTTGGAAACGGGAGAGAACAGCACCTCGATCAAGCGCTTCTCGCCCACCTTGATTTCTGCAACGCCGGCGATGCCTATTCCAAGCGGGATCGGTTTGCTGTCGCGCCTCGCCACGGTTTCCTTTTCGATTGCAACCGTAACGACGTACGCCGATTCCTCCCCCTTGAATTCGCTGGGCACGGCCGAGATATTCTTGATCTTGCCGGCCGCGATGCCGTATTCCTGGAACGGGAACGTGAAATATTTAACTTTGGCGTCCTGCAGGCGTTTGAGCCGGCCAATGCTCTCGTTCCTCACCAGGACCCGCGCTTCCAGCGGCGCGCCCTCCGGGATCACCGTCACCAGCGGCACGCCGGAACCCACCAATTGGCCTGCGGAAACGTACACTCGCGTGACCTGCCCCCTGACCTTGCTGCTGTACTTGGCCACGCTGGTATCGTATTTCAATCCTTCGACCAGATTCTGCGATTCCTTGATTTTCTTTTCCAGCCCGGCAACCTCTTCCTCAGCCTGGGCGACTGATTTTTCCACCTTTTCGCGCGTCTTGAAATCGGCGTACTTGCCGAGTTCGGCCCGCGCCGAGTTCAAGGCCACCTTGATGGTGAGAATTTCAGAATTTACGTCGTCCACGGCTTTTTCGGCTTCGTTGAGCCGCTGCTGCGCATCCTCGTATTCGGGCAGGGTGATATCGTGATCCGTGTAGAGGATTTTCTTGCGCTCGAATTGCTTGCGCGCCAGGTCCAGCTGGTTCTTGCGCCGATCCAGCGCGCGCGTAGCCGCGTTCAACTGTTCGGTAATCTGCTCCACCCTGCTGCCCAGGACGATCTTCTGGGTACCGATATTGGTCTTGATGTCGTCGAGTTCCAGGCGCAGCTGGGCCAGACGGTTCTGCGCCAGGGTCTTTTGCTGGCTGAGGAACTCCTGCTCCGGGCTGCTGGTCGCCCGGGTTCTCTCCTGGACATCGATCAGCGGCGTGCCCACCTCTACGACCTGACCTTCTTTTACGTAGACATCGGCAATAAGTCCGCCTCCGATCGCCTGGGTAGACGAGGATTCCCGCTCGAGGCGGAATGGCGCTTCGACAATCTCGTCCTTGGTGCCCCAGAACGAATACAGCAGACCGATGAAGGTAACCAGGAAAACCATGTGGATCGGGCCGCGTAGGATAAGACCGGGCGGTGTGTAAAGCAGCTTTGCCGCCTTGATCGGGTGCCTGGTGGTTGCAGCCAGAACGGGTTCGATGTGCACTGCCCTTGCGCCGCTACCTTCCATGCCTCACCTCCGATTGCGTCGTCCTTCGCATGTCTTTTGCATCTTACTTGCCAGCCCAGGTCTTGGCAAGGTTGACCTCGTTGTGCAGCCAGTCCGAAAACAACCTCTCGGAAATATAGGCGCGCAGCGCGTCGTCCAGCTCGGCACGGTCGAATCCCTCCACGCGGTACAGCGTCCAGTGGCCGTTTTCCTGGAACGGCCCGAGGATCTCGGCGGGCTGCGCCGAAAACACCGCTCGCTCGATTTCACTGGGCAGGATACCCCAATTGAAGCTGCCGAGGTAGCCGCCGCCGTGCCGGGTCTGCTCCTCGATGGAGTGTTGCCTCGCCATCAGGGGAAAGTCGTCCGGCCGCAGCCGGACGTGCGCGATCAGCCTGTTGGCGCCGGCTTCGTCGGCGCAGACGATGCGCGACAGGCGCGCCGTCATCAGCTTGGCCTTGTTGCCATTGAAATACTTCTTGATCTCGGCCGCCCCAATGACCCGGTGTTGCAGCTTTTTCCGCAGCAACTCGGTGCTCACCACGCCGTTCCACTGATCCGCATTGATACCTATCCAACGGCAGTGATTGTGCCAATCCGGCGCGCTGCTCAGCCCCATCCAGCGTCTCTTGGCATCGGAGTGTTCCTGAAGTTCCGCGGCGCTGACGGTGATGCCCATGCTCTCCGTCCTCTGCCGTATCACTTCGATCTCGATCACGTCGTGGATCGCGTTGCGAAAATGGCCGGTCGCCTTGAGGTGCACGAACACGTCAGCCACCGTGATGGGCTTTCCGTTGACCGTCGTAAGTTTGTCGTTCATGTCCATGACCAATTACTCAAGCCTTGCGAAAATCGGCCGGCGAAACGCCGTGTCTCTTCAGCAACTGGTACAGACGCGATCGGGACAACTGGAACTCCGCGCACACGTGCTTGATATTGCCGTGATGTCTGCCCAAAGCCTCGATGAGGTAGCCTTTCTCCGCGTCACCCCTCAGGTTTGCCAGTCTTCTCCCGGGCAGGCCGTCCGTCAAAACCGCCATTTCCGGCATTGGCGTGGTCTGGCGCCGGTATCGCTCCGGCAGGCTCTCGAGCGTCAACGGTTCATCGCCAGATGTCTGCGCGATGTACTGGGCTATGTTTTTCAGCTCCCGGATATTACCGGGAAATTCGTACTTGTTGTACAGAAAATCGGCCAAGCCGCTGTCGAATGCGGGCAGTCTCCTGCCCGATGCGGCACAGGCCTGCTGCAGGAAGAACTCGAGCAAAATCGCGATCTCGCCTCTGCGCTCGCGCAAGGGCGGGACCCGAAGCTGGCAGACGCCCAGGCGGTAAAACAGGTCTTCGCGAAAACGCCCGCTCTCCACCATTTTCTCGAGGTCACGGTTGGAGGCGGCGATGACCCTCACGTCCACGCGCTCCGCCCGGTCCGAGCCGACGCGCTGCAGTTCTCCGGTTTCCAGCACACGCAGCAGCATTGCCTGCAGGGAAACTTCGAGCTCGCCGATTTCATCAAGGAAAATGGTGCCCCCGTTGGCTTCGTCGAATTTGCCCTTGCGCTCCGAAAGAGCGCCGGTAAAAGCGCCTTTCACGTGCCCGAACAGCTCGGACTCGATGACCCCCACCGGAAACGCCGCGCAATTCACCGCGACGAATTTGCCGCGCAGGCTGTTGAGGTGGATGATGCGCGCAAACAACTCCTTGCCCGACCCGGTTTCGCCCTCCAGCAGCACGGTAAGATTGGTCGGTGCGACCTTGGAAATCAGCCGCACCAGTTCCTGGATTTTTTCCCCCTGCCCAAGGATGCCGTCGATCTTCAAGGCGCCGGATATTCCGAGGGACACCGCGCCGAGGGACTTGTCTGAACTGTCGCGCGCATCCCGGATGCCCGTCGCGCTGGACAACTGCAGCAGGGAATTCCTCAGGATCTCCAGCTCGCGCAGGATGATGCCCTTCTGGTTCTCGCCCAGCACCACCGAGGTCAGCAGTTGCACCTTGATCGACTCGATGCGGGCGATATTCTCCACCAGGAAATCCTTATCGCTGATGCCGGCGACCCCCCTGTCGCGAGCGGATCCGGATCGAACGCGGTCGAAATCCGCGTCGAAACCGAGGGAGAATTCCTTTTTTGTACTTTCCATAGGCAAAGCCAATCGTGGGGGCAAGGGCATTTTTCCTATAGGTGGCGGCGCGCATGCGGAGGCTCAATTGTTCCGGAGCCGGTACGCCGAAAATCGAAGTATCCAGTATTTCTGGACGGCCGTCCAGAAGGAGTGGACGAAACACGCTCAAGTCCTTGTTGTCCGGTTGCGTGCAGGCAAACCTCCACACATTGAGTGATAGCATATAATTGCTGTTATTCAAAGTATTATAGGAATACCCCCGTTGCGCGCATCGCTTGCGTCGGCCGCTTGGCATGATTCGCGCTTTAGGTAGAGAACCGTAGCCGGGACCGAGTCAATCGCGGCACAACGGTAGATGATGTTCCTTCCTTCTTTGTAGTCACTGTATGGGAGATTCAAAATGAGCAATACTGGAGCGAATGTTGGAATTGGGCAATCGGGCAAATCGGGTGGTGACGCTTCGGGTATCGCGGCCTCATCTGCTGGCGCGGGTGGCGGCTTGGGCTTGGGCGCGGGCAGTGGCGGCGGTGGCGGTGGCGGCGGCCTCCTGGGTGGCGGCGGCATCGGCGTCGGTGTTGGCACGGGCGTGGGCGTGGGCACGGGCGGGATGGCCGGATCCGGCGCTGGCCTGAGTGGCGGCAGCGCGAGCGACAATACCTCGATCGGTTCGATCAACATCAGGTCGTAATGACCTGGTAGTTGGTTCTCGATTCCATCGAGTCCAGGGGCGGCACGGAGACTTCATGTCCGTGCCGCCTTTTCTTTGCGCATGACGGCCGGGACCAGGTCGACGCCGGCATGCGCCCGCGGACGAGCCGTCCAAATGCTGCGGCGGCAATCCCGAATGACCCTGCGCCCGCGCTGCGCGGAGACTGAACCGCTTTGCCAACTGCACGTCTAGCGCTATTCTCCGGAAAAGATTGCCCCCAACTGGGCCTGCTCAGGGATATCCTCGTCGAAAAAGGCGTTGTTCCGCTGAGCTTCGACATGCGCCTTGGCGGCGAGGGGGCACCGCTGATGTCCCTCGACGCGTCGCATGCCAGGTGGGGCGGTCACGATTTCTCGGATGTCGCGGCCATGTATATTCGCTGCACGACACCGAACACGCTGCCAGCGCTCCCGCCGGTGCTGAATGCAAGCTCCTATTGCGAATATCGCGGCGAATTCCTGAGGGAGCAGGGATTCAGCGCGGCCACCGACAGTTTTTTCGCAGAACTGGCCGCGGCCGGCAAACTGGTGATCAATGCGCTTTCAACCTATGCCGATCACGATACCAAGGCGCAGTTCTACGAAAAACTGAGAGCCCAGGCGTTTCCGGTTCCCGAAACGCTCACGACCAATGATCCCGCACGCGCACTTGAGTTCGTCGCAAACCACACGGAAGTCGTGGTAAAACCCTCGGTTGGCGTGGGTTCGACCCGCCTGTTCAGCGCACAGGACCGGGATCGGCTGGATCAAATCCGCTTCTGTCCGGTGATGATGCAGGAGCGCATACGCGGCGACACTCTGCGGATTAACATCGTCGGCGACTCGGTGGTGCTGGCTCTTCGCGTGGTCGGCAGCCGCGAGAACACCGACTCGCGCACCGCCCCGCGGGGCTTTGAATTCGTCAAGCTGTCCGATGCCGTGGAGGAGCGCATCGTCCGCGCAAACCGGGCGCTGGGGCTGCATTTCGCGGCCTGGGATATCATCGAGTCGCATGACGGCCGATACGTCTATCTGGACTGCAACCCCGGCCCCTATATCCTCTGGACCGGCGCCGAATTCAGCCGCGCGGTGATGGAGCAGCTGGCGCAGTACATGATGGTTTATGCGCGGACAGGTTCGGTCGCGCAAGCGTCCGCCGCGGTGCGTCCCTACACCGCAAGCACCCGCAACTAGCCTGCTGAAATCCTGAGCTAGCTGCCGGCGCGGCCGTTCGGCGCCAACTGGAGCCTGGGAGGAACGCTCAGTCCCGTGGCTTTCAGCTTCTCCGGCAGCACGCGTCCCATGCGCGCGCGGTGGCCGACGTGGTGGCGCAGCTTGTCCCCCTTGATTTCCAGCGCCTTCTCCTTGCCGCCGCGGCCGACGCCGCTGACCGTGACCGAGACGAGCCGCGTCACAGCAGCCGCGAGCAGCTTCTCGCCCTTGTCCAGGCCCATGACGATCACGCCGCGCCCCTTGGACATGGCGCGCATTTCGGCTATGTCGAAAGCGAGCAGCCGGCCTTCACCGGACAACGCGACGACATGGTTGCCTGGTGCGTCTTCGTAGAAGAAAGGCGCCAGCGGCGTCTCGCCCGGTTCGACCGTCATGAACTCGCGCCCTGCACGGCGATTGGAAACCATGTCGCCGACGCTGCAAAGAAAACCATAACCGCCGCTAGATGCGACCAGCACCTTGAGCCCGGGCTGGCCCGCGACGCAATGCATGATCTTGGCCCCGCCCTGCACTTCCACCAGCGACGAGGCCGGCGCGCCGTCGCCGCGCGCGCTGGGCAAGCCGGCCGCCTCCACGCTGTAGGCACGACCGCCCGAGTCGAGGAAAATCACCGGGTCCACGGTGCGGCAAGGCAATAATGCGGCGAGGCTGTCGCCCTCCTTGAACGAAAGCGAGGCGGGTTCCACGCCGTGGCCCTGGCGTGCGCGCACCCAGCCGTTCTTCGAGAAGATCACCGTCACCGGCTCGTCCAGCACCGGCGATTCCAGCACCGCTTTTTCCGATTCCTCGATCACCGTGCGGCGCTTGTCGCCGAAAGCCTTGATGTCGGCCTCGATCTCCTCGATCACCAGCGACTCCAGCGACTTGCGGCTGCCGAGCACTTTCTCCAGGCCTTTCTGCTCCTTCGCCAGGCCCTCAAGTTCCTTTTCCAGCTTGATGTGTTCGAGCTTGGCCAACTGGCGCAGGCGCATTTCGAGGATGTCTTCGGCCTGGCGATCGGTGAGCTTGAACGCACGCATCAGATCCGGCTTGGGGTCGTCCGAATTGCGGATCAGCTTGATCACCTTGTCCACATTGAGCAGCACCAGCAGCCGCCCTTCGAGCACGTGGATGCGGTCGAGCACCTTGTCCAGGCGGAATCTTGAACGCCGCGTCACCGTGGCGAAGCGGAATTCCAGCCACTCGGCGAGGATATCCTTCAGGTTCTTGCCCGTGGGCCGCCCGTCCAGGCCGACCATCACCAGATTGATCGAGACGTTGGTCTCCATGCTGGTCTTCGCCAGCAGCAGATTGACGAACTCGTCCTCGTCCATGCGCGAGGACTTGGGTTCGAATACCAGGCGTACCGGGTAGGTACGGTCGGACTCGTCGCGCGCACGATCGAGCATGGACAGCATCAACTGCTTTTCGCGCTGCTGCTCCGGCGTGAGCGACTTCTTGCCCGGTCTGGGTTGCGGATTGGTGATCGCCTCGATTTCCTCGAGGACCTTGCGCGACGAGGCGCCCGGCGGTAGTTCGTGCACCACCATCTGCCATTGCCCGCGCGCGAGGCGCTCCAGGGTCCAGCGTGCGCGCACCCGCACCGAGCCGCGCCCGTTGGAATAAGCCTCGCGCATTTCGGCGCGCGGCGTGATGATCTGGCCGCCGCCGGGAAAGTCCGGCCCCTTGACGTGCTTCATCACCCCGGCGAGCGACAATTCGGGCTCGCGAATCAGCGCAATGGCGGCGTTCGCGACTTCCGTCAGATTGTGGCTGGGAATCTCGGTCGCCATGCCCACAGCGATGCCCGAAGCGCCGTTCAGCAGAACCACCGGCAGGCGCGCCGGCAGCACCTGCGGCTCGACCATGCTGCCGTCGTAGTTGGGCGCAAAATCGACGGTGCCGCTGTCGAGTTCGGCCAGCAGCACCTCGGCGAATCGGGTCAAGCGCGCCTCGGTGTAGCGCATCGCCGCCGGCTCGTCGCCGTCGCGCGAGCCGAAGTTGCCCTCCCCGTCCACCAGCGGATAGCGCAGGCTGAAGTCCTGCGCGATGCGCACCATCGCGTCGTAGACGGAGGCGTCGCCGTGCGGATGGAACTTGCCGAGCACGTCGCCGACCACGCGCGCGGATTTCTTGCGTGGCGTGCCGGCGCGCCCGTTCATCTCCCACATCGCGTAGAGAATGCGCGCCTGCACCGGCTTCTGGCCGTCGGCGACGCGCGGCAGCGCGCGGTCCTTGACGGTGCTCACCGCATACTGCAGATATTGCAGCGCGGCGTATTTCGCCAGCGGCAGGGTATCGCCGAATTCGCCCGACAGCGGCGCGAAATCGGGCGGCTCGCCGCCACCGCCGCCAAAGTTGCCCCCCTTCGAGGCCGGCGGCGCGCTGTCGGCGCCGCGCTTGCCGGGCGCAGCGCCGCCCGCCGGCGCTGCCGCAGGCTTCAAGGCGTCCTCCGCAGCGGTCATCGCCAAGCCTTCAAACAAGTCGTTCTGATTCCCCATACGTGCCATTCCTAGCTGATATCGGCGTCGACCAAATTGCCGTAAGTCTCCATCCACTCGCGCCGCTGCGACGCATTCTCCCGCCCCATCATCATGTTGAACACGGAACGATCGGCTTCCAGCGCCACGTCTTCGCCCCGCACCGGCAGCATGCGCCGCGTATCCGGGTTGAGCGTGGTCTCCCACAACTGCTCCGGGCTCATCTCGCCCAGGCCCTTGAAACGGCTCACCGCCCATTTGCCTTCGTCCATGCCCTCGTCCTGGAGCTTTTCCTCGATCGCCGCGAGTTCCTGCTTGTCGAGCGCGTAGAGCTTGCGCGCCGGCTTACCCTTACCCATCGAGTGCACGTCGATGCGATAGAGCGGCGGCTGCGCCACATACACGCTGCCGGTTTCGATCAAGCGTGAAAAATGCCTGAAAAACAGCGTCAGCAGCAGCACCTGGATGTGCGCGCCGTCCACGTCGGCATCGGCAAGAATGATGATTTTGCGATAGCGCAGCCTGGCCATGTCGACTGCGTCGCCGCGCTGATGATGATCGATGCCGATTGCAAGCGCGATGGCCTCGATTTCCTTGTTTGAGTACAGCGTGTCGGGTGAATCCTGCCAGGTGTTCTTGGGCTTGCCTTTCAGCGGCAGCACCGCCTGGAACTCCTTGTCGCGCGCCTGCTTCGCCGAGCCGCCCGCCGAATCGCCTTCGACGATGAACAGCTCGTTCCGCTCCGGATCATCGGAGGCGCAGTCGGTGAGCTTGCCCGGCAGCACCGCCACGCCCGAGCTTTTGCGCCGCTCCACTTTCTGCGCCGCGCGCGTGCGCGTCATCGCCTGGCGCATCACCAGCTCGGCGATGCGCTTGCCCTCGTCCACATGCCGGTTGAGCCACAGCTCGAACGGGTCGCGCACCATCTGCGCCATGAGTTTGACCCCGTCGCGCGAAATCAGCTCGTTTTTCACCTGGCCCTTGAACTGCGGGTCGAGCATTTTCACCGACAGCACGTAGGAAGCGCGCGACCAGACGTCCTCGGATACGATCTTGATGCCGCGCTGCCCCATCGCGTGCAGGTCGATGAAATTGCGGACGGCGTTGTACACGCCCTCGCGCAAGCCGGAAACGTGGGTGCCGCCATGGCGCGTGGGGATCATGTTGACATACGACTCGGCCACCACCTCCCCTTCCGGCGTCCAGGCCATCGCCCACAGCGCGCCCTCACCTTCGGCAAAGCTGTCCGACTCCGATTGGGCGGCGATGTAGCGCTCGCCGAAGAAAGTCTCGGCCACCGGTTCCAGCCCGGCCACGGCGCTGGCGAAATAACCCTTGATGCCCTCGGGAAAGTGCCATTCGCTCTGCTCGATCTTGCCGTTCTTCTCCACCCCGAGCGTGAAGCGCACTCCCGGCAGCAGCATCGCCTTCGCGCGCAGCAGCGCGGCGATGTCGGCGGCGACGATCCTGGGCGAATCGAAATATCTTGGATCGGGCCAGAAGCGGATGCGCGTGCCGGACTCGCGCGCAGCGGCCGTGCCGATTTTTTTCAGCGGCTCTTTCACCTTGCCGTTGTCGGCGAATACCAGCCGGTGGGACGCGCCGTCGCGCCGGACTTCGACTTCGAGCCGGGTCGCGAGCGCGTTGGTGACGCAGATGCCCACGCCGTGCAGGCCGCCGGCGATGCGATAGGCGGCTTCCTTGTCGGTTTTCCTGAACTTGCCGCCCGAATGCAAGGTGGTGAAAATCACCTGCACGGCCGGGACTTTCTTCTTCGGATGGATGTCGACCGGGATGCCGCGGCCGTCGTCGGCGACTTCGGCCGAGCCGTCCTCGAACAGCACCACCGCGATGTTTTTCGCGAAGCCCGCCAGACCCTCATCCGATGAATTGTCGATCACCTCCACCAGCGCGTGGTTGGGGTTGCAAGGGTCGGTGTACATGCCCGGACGGTGCAGGATCGGAGACAGATCCTCCAGGATCTCGATGTCCTCGGCGTTGTAAGCGCTAGATTTGGTTGCCATGACTGCTTTGGATACTACCTATGGGTGTCGGTGATGACTGGTAATGATACCGCGGCCGGGCCGAACTTGCATCCGGCACGGCGCGGTCAGCGGCTCCGGCTCCGGCAATCTTGCCGTCAAGCGCTACGCCCGGGCGGAAACCGCCGGCCCAGGCCCGGCGAGCTGGACGTTCGCGCCGGGTGTTGCGGAAGAATTCTGCATGGAAACCGCTGATCACGGGAACGCGGCCCGCTGCGGCGCAAAGACGGATGACCGCGAGCGGAGCCCGCAGCATGGACATGGATGCACGCCCAAAGATAAAATTTACTATGGCCTCCCACCCCGGATTGCTTGTATCATGTCGTTTCATGCGGGCCGGACCGGGTTCCGAGATACCGCGGCGGGAGACAATCCGGATAAACTGACTGATCCGTGCCTCAAGAGCACGGACACCCAGGAAAGAGACATGGCAACGCCCCCATCCGAAATCAAGCGCCTCGGGCGCTACGACATTGAGGCCGTGCTCGGCAAGGGTGCCATGGGCATCGTGTACGCGGGCAACGACTCGCGGCTGAAGCGCAAGGTCGCCATCAAGACCATCCTCAAGAGCGCGCTCGACGAGGACACCGCAAAAGAGTACTCGATGCGCTTCGACCGCGAGGCGCGGGCCGTTGCGCGCCTCAACCACCCGAACATCGTGCAGGTGTACGACTTCGGCGAGGAAGGCGATATCGCGTACATCGTGATGGAGTTCATCAAGGGAAGGGAACTCAAGGACTTTTTCGATGCGAAGGAGCGCTTCGAACTGAAGGAATCGGTGCACATCATGTGCGAGCTGTGCGACGCGCTCCACTTCGCGCACGAGGCGGGGGTGGTCCACCGCGACATCAAGCCGGCCAACGTGATGATCGATTCCAGCGGCCGCGTAAAGCTCGCCGACTTCGGGGTGGCGCGCATCACCGACGCGGACCGGAACGCGAGCGAAAAGACGCAGGCAGGGGTCGTCATCGGCACGCCCGCCTACATGTCCCCCGAGCAGCTCGAGGGCAACGAAATCGACCGGCGCACGGACATCTTCTCCGCGGGCGTCGTCCTCTACCAGTTCCTCACCGGCGAGAAGCCGTTTACCGGGACCGGCGCATGGACCATCGCCAAGAAGATCCTCCACGACGATCCGCCGCGCCCCTCGTCGATCCACCCGACGATCTCGCCGCTGTTCGACGCAGTGGTCAACAAGGCGCTCGCGAAGAAGGTCGAAGACCGTTACCAGACGGCGCGCGATTTCGAGATCGCGCTGAAGAACGCCCTCGAGGGCAAGGGCGAAGCGGACGACGAGAAGACGATAGTCGGCGGATTCGGGCCGGGCCTCGGGGCGCAAGCGGCGGCGCCTGCCGGCGGCGGGGTCGTGGATGCGACCCTCAAGATGGGAACCGCCGCCATGGATTCCACGATCCAGCGCCAGCAGGCGGCGACGGCGGCCCAGGAAACCGATCTCGAATTCTGGCGCGCCATCAAGGACGGTAACGACCCCGACGATTTCGACCTGTACGTGCAGCAGTTCCCGAACGGCATCTACACGGCGCTGGCGAAACGCAAGGGCGCAAAGCTGCGCGGGGCGACGGCGGACGAAACGATTTCGAAGAGCAATCAGGCGCAGGAACAGGAGCGTCGCGAAATCGAGGAGGCGGCACGGCGCGAAGCCGAAGCCAAGGCCAAGCTGGCCGAGGACAAGGCGAAGCTGGAAGCCGAAATGGCCAAGCGCGAAGCCGAATTCAAGCAGCGCGAGGCGGACGCCGAGGCCAAGCGCGAAGCCGACGCCAAGGCGCGGGCCGAGGCCGAAGCGAAATCGAAAGCCGAATTCGAAGCCGCGCTCGCCAAGCGCGAAGCCGAGTTCCAGAAACGCGCGGCCGAGATCGAGGCAAAGCGCGAAGAAGAACAGAAGAAGCGCGAGGAAGCGGACAAGCTCAAGGCGGCAGCCGATGCGAAGAAGAAGGCAGAGTTCGAAGCCGAGGTTGCCAAGCGCGAGGCCGAACTGAAGAAGCGCGAAGCCGAGGGGGGCCGAAAGATCACTCCGGCCATGATCGCCGGCGTCGTTGCGCTGGTCGTGGCGATCGGCGTAGGCGTGTACTTCATCAAGCCCGACTCGTCGGTGCGCGAAGCAGAGTTGCTGAAAATGCTCGAGGAAGCGAAGAAAGCCAATTCCGAACTGCTGCAGGCAAAGGAGAAAGAGAAGGAAATGCAGAAGGCGGTGGAACTCGCCCGCCGACAGGAAGAAGCGGCGAAAGCTTCCGGCGACGTGGCCAAGCAGCGCGAACTCGCCGAGCAGACCCGCCAGCGCGAAGCCGAGGCGCAGAAACAGGCCGAACTGATCAAGAAGCGCGAAGCCGAGGCCCATAAGCAGGCCGAACTGAACAGACAGCGACAGGAGGAATTGAAGCAGCTTGCCGAGGCAAGGAAAGCGGCGGAGGCGAAGAAGCAGACTGGCGCGGCCAAGCAGGCGGCAGAAAAGGCGGCAGCCGGCAAATCCGAGGCGGAAAGGGCGGCGGTGGAGAAAGCCGCGGCGGACAAACTCGCGGCGGAGAAGGCGGCGGCGGCCGGCAAAGCCGAGGCGGAAAGGGCGGCGGCGGACAAACTCGCGGCGGAGAAGGCGGCAGCGACCAGGGCGGCAGCGGAAAAGACGGCGGCGGAGAAAGCCGCGGCAGACAGGCTCGCGGTGGAAAAAGCAGCGGCGGACAAGCTCGCGGCGGAGAAAGCCGCGTCTGACAAAGCGGCCGCCGATAAGGCGGTGGCGGAGAAGACCAAGCTCGCCTCGATCGATCCCAACGCGCAGTTCAAGCAGGGTCAGGCCGCCGAGAGCGGCGGCGACCTAAAAACCGCGGTCCGCCTCTACACGCAGGCGGCGCGCGCCGGCAACGGTGAGGCGGCCAAGCTGCTCGGTGACATTTACAGCACCGGCAGGGGAAGCGTGCCGCGCGATTACGCCGAGTCGCTGCGCTGGTACGCGATCGCGGAAAAGCACGGAGTCAAGGTGGAGCGCGCCCGCGCCCGCTGAGAAACGCCTGTTTCTCTGCCTCGGCCCGCCTTGGGGCTTGTTTCAAATTGAGGGGATGTCTCCCTTCATGCCCCTGAGTCGCAGGGCATTTCAGCAATTCTGCAATGGCCTCCTAGCCCAAAGCGTAGCGCTGCAGCCACGCCTCGGGCACGAAGACCGGGAAATCGAGCAGCATCTGCGCGTAGCCTTTCGCCAGCGGATCGACGCGCAGCGAGGCCATTCCGCCCCCGCCCAGCGCCTCATGCAATAGAAAATTCAGCGCATGAATGCCGGGCACTTCGAATCGTTCGACCTCGCCCTGCACCAGATGCGCAAAATAATGTTTCACCGCCGCGCCCGTCAATTGGGCGCGCAGCAACGGCAGAAACTCAGGCCGGCGGGCGATGATGCCGATGTTGGCGCTGTCGCCCTTGTCGCCGCTGCGGCCCCAGGCGAGCCGCAGCAGCGGCACGGCCCGGGTGGCACCCTGCGGCACCGGGATCCCGCCCGGCTCCGGCGCACCCTCGCGCGGGCGCCCGGCGTAGCCCCCCGCCGCGGGAATGGCGACGACCTGGCGCGCGCCATCCAGCGCGAAGCTCGCCTCGCATTGCGATTTTTCGAGCAGAAAGAAACAAGGCTTCACCGCGGGGGCCACCTTGGGCCGGCCGCCGCCCATGCCGGTTGTCCCGGGTGACCAGGAAGTGCCGGCAGGCGCGATTTCGCGCGCGAAGATCTCCAGCGCTTCGCGCTTCGCGTGCGCCACCGCGAGGCGCAGCACTACTTCGCGCGCGGCGCCGGTGCGCGCGTGCGGGCCGTAGACGCATTCTGCGCCGAGCACCTCGATGCGGCTCGCGGAATAATCGGGCAGGCCCAGTTCGCGAAATATCGCTTGCGTGCGCGCGAGGATCGCCTCCGCCGTACGCCGCGCCTTCTTCGCCGCGTCGATGCCGATGATGTTCAGAATCGCGGTGCAGCGGTAGCCGTCAGGATAAGTGGCGCAGACCTTGTAGGTCGGCGTCGGCGCGAAGCCGCGCGCACCGCTCAACCGCACCCGGTCGAGCCCCAGTTCGACAATATCGACGCCGCTGATATCGCACACCACGTCGGGCAGCACGTAGGCGCGCGGATCGCCCATTTCATAGAGCATCTGCTCGGCCACCACGGCGCGATTCACCAGGCCGCCCGTCCCCGGCGCCTTGGTGACGACGAATGTGCCGTCGGCGTGACACTCGAGGATCGGATAGCCGATGTCCTCCCAGCGCGGCACCGCCTCCCAGTCGGTATGCAGGCCGCCCGTGGCCTGGCAACCGCACTCGAGGATGTGGCCGGCGAGGCTGCCCGCGGCCAGCCGGTCGTAATCGTCCTCGCGCCAGCCGAACTCGTGGAGCAGCGGCCCCAATGCCACGGCGCTGTCGACGCAGCGCCCGGTGACGACCACGTCGGCGCCGGCGGCGAGCGCGCGCGCGATCGGGATCGCACCCAGATAAGCGCTGGCCGACAATACCTTGTGCGGCAATTCGGCGCCAGAATACATTTCGCGCAGCCCAGCCGCGCGCAACTCCGCCATGCGCGGCAGCACGTCGTCGCCTTCGACGACGGCGATCCTGAGTCTCACGCCGGCTTCCCCGGCCAGTTTCGCCAGCGCAGCGGCGCAGCCGGCTGGATTCACCCCGCCCGCGTTGCTCACCACTTTGATGCCCTTCGCGGCGATGTCGCGAATCACGCTTTTCATGGCCACGTCGACAAAATCGGTGGCGTAGCCCGCGTCCGGCGATTTGGCGCGCATCGCCGCCAGGATGGACATGGTGAGTTCGGCCAGATAATCGAACACCAGGTAATCGACCTGCCCGCGGCGCACCAACTGCGCGCAGGCCACCGAGCTGTCCCCCCAGAAACCCGATGCGCCGCCGATGCGAACGATTTTTTCGGTCATGGATTGGGAAGCTGCGCAAGTTTCTCTACCCACGCGGCGTCGCGCTTGTCGCGGAACGCGGCAATGCCTTCCCTGCCCTCCCCGCGCATCTGCCGTGCAAACATCTCCGACGCATTGTCCAGCACCTGCGCGAGAGGCAGCGTAGCGCACTGCGCGATGAGGGATTTGGTGGCTGCATTGGCCCCCGGCGCGCAACGGCCAATACCGCAAAGAACGGCTGCCAGACCCGCTTCCAGGCCGGTTGCGTCGTCGAAAACAGCATTCGCCAGGCCGATGCGTGCGGCCTCTACACCATCGATGCGCTCACCCGACAGCGCGAGGCGCCGCGTCTCGGCGTGCCCGATGCGAGCCACCACGAAGGGCGCGATTTGCGCCGGCACCAGGCCCAGCGTGGTTTCGCTCAGGGCGAACTTCGCGTCCTTGCGCGCGAGCAGGACATCGGCGACGCAGGCAAGGCCAAAGCCACCGCCCATTGCCGCGCCTTCGACCGCCGCCACCAGGACCTTGGGAAAGCCATCCAGCACGGTCATGAATTCGCCGAAGCGGCGGTTATTGGTCGCAATCGGGTCGGCCTCCCCGGTCGCCGGGGCGCTCTGCTGGCTCTTCTGGAAATTACCCACGCTGCCGCCGGCGCAGAACGTGCCGTTGGCGCCGCGCAGCACCACCGCGCGCACGCCCGCGTCCGCCACCGCCGCCTCGAACGCCGCGCGCAATTCGCCCACCATCTCCGGGCTGAGCGCATTGCGCGTGGGCGCATCGTCCAGGGTCAGAAACAGGAAGCCGCCCTGGCGCAGGGTGTGCAGCTTGGCCATGAGCTATTCCTTTCTCGGCAGGATGCCCATGTACTTGGAGATGATGCCGAGCATGATCTCGTCGGCGCCGCCGCCGATCGAAGTCAGACGCGCGTCCCGATAGGCGCGCCCGACGGGGTTTTCCCACATGTAGCCCATGCCGCCCCAGAACTGCAGACAGGCATCGGGGACCTCGCGCGCGAGCCTCCCGGCCTTGAGCTTCGCCATCGACGCGAGTTCGGTCACGTCCTTGCCGGCGATATAGAGTTCGGTCGCGCGATACACCAGCGATCGCAGCGCCTCGACTTCGGTCTTGAGTTCGGCCAGGCGGAAGTGCACGTATTGGTTGTCCAGAATCGATTTTCCGAACGCGACGCGTTCGCGCGCATAGTTCGCGGTCTCGTCGATCAGCCGGCCGATGGAGCTGCTTCGCGCCGCCGCCCACAGCCGCTCTTCCTGGAACTGCAGCATCTGGTAGGTGAAGCCCATCCCCTCCTCGCCGATGCGGTAGCGCTGCGGCACGCGCACGTCGTCGAAGAAGATCTGCGCCGTGTCGGAGGACCACATGCCCAATTTCTTCAGCTTGCGCGCCACACTCACGCCTTTCGCTTTCATCGGCACGCAGATGAGCGATTTGTTCTTGTGCGCCGCGCCCTGGCCGGTATTCGCGAGCAGGCAGATCCAGTCGGCCTGGGTGCCGTTGGTGGTCCACATCTTGCCGCCGTTGATCACGTAGTCGTCGCCATCCTTCCTCGCCGCGGTCTTGATCGAGGCGACGTCGGATCCGGCCCCGACTTCGGACACGCCGAGGCAAGCGACGAAATCCCCAGCGATCGAAGGCGCGAGGAACTCGCTGCGCAGCGCGTCCGAGCCGAAGCGCGCGAGCGCCGGCGTCGCCATGTCGGTCTGCACGCCAATCGCCATCGGGATGCCGCCGCACTGGATATGGCCCAGCGCCTCGGCCATTGCGACCGAGTAGGAATAGTCCAGCGCCTGACCGCCGTACTCCACCGGCTTGCATACACCAAGAAAGCCGAGCTGCCCCATTTTCTTGAACACCTCGTGTGCCGGGAAAATTTCGGCCTGCTCCCATTCGTCGACGTGCGGATTGATCTCGGCGTCGATGAATTTCTTCAGCTGCCTCTGCAGCTCTTCGTGCTCGTGGGTGAACAGCATGGTCCTCTCCCCTGATTCGTGTTACGGACGCGCGACGCCGAACTGTATCGGCTGCGGCTGCCGCGCTTCGGCTTCGGCGCATATCGCCAGCACTGCTGCCAGTACCCTGCGGGTGTCGCGCGGATCGATCACGCCATCGTCGAGCAGCAGGCCGCTGGTGTGGAACGCGCCCATCTGGCTCTCGAAATTGGCGATGATCTCCTGTTGCATCTTGTCCAGTGTCGCCTGGTCCAGCGGCCGGCCTTTGCGCGCGGCCGCGCCCTCGGCGACGATCGCCATGGTCTTGGCGGCCTGATCCGGGCCCATCACCGCGGTCTGGGCATTGGGCCAGCTGAACACGAAGCGCGGATTGAACGCGCGCCCGCACATGCCGTAATTGCCTGCGCCGAAGGAAGCGCCGCACATGATGGTGATCTGGGGCACGGTCGCATTGGATACTGCCTGGAGCATCTTTGAGCCGTGCTTGATCATGCCTGCGGCCTCGGACTTGGTGCCGACCATGTAGCCGGTGGTGTTCTGCAGGTAGATGAGGGGCGTCTGCGCCTGGCAGCAAAGCTGGATGAACTGCGTCGCCTTGGTGGCGCCGGCCGGATCGAGTGGCCCGTTGTTGCTGATGAACCCGACTTTGTGCCCGGCGATCGCGGCGAGGCCGCACACCGTGAACCGGCCGTACGCGGGTTTGAAATCGAGGAATTCGGAATCGTCGACGATGCGCCAGATCACCTCGCGCATGTCCACGGGTTTGCGCATGTTCATCGGCATCAGACCGGCGATCTCGTCCGCATCCAGCTTCGGCGGCCGCGCCGCCGCTGTCTGCGCGCCGATGCGTTCCCACTTGATGCTTGCGAGCAGATCGCGCGCGATGCGAATGGCATCGGCATCGTCCTCGGCGACGAATTCGGCCAGGCCCGACACGCGCGCATGCATGTCGGCCCCGCCCAGGTCCTCGTCGGTGGCGATCTCGCCGGTCGCGGCCTTGAGCAGCGGCGGCCCGGCGAGGAATGCCTTTGCGCGTCCGCGCACCATGATGACGTAATCCGAAAGCCCCGGCAAATAGGCCCCGCCCGCGGTGGAAGAGCCGTGCACCACCGCAATCACCGGCAATCCGGCAGCCGACAATCGCGCCAGATTGTAGAACAGGCCGCCGCCGGCGATGAAGCGCTCCACCTTGTAGGTGAGCAGGTTGGCGCCGCCAGATTCCACCAGTTGCACGAACGGCAGCTTGTTCTGCAGCGCGATTTCCTGGCAGCGCATGATCTTGCGCCCGCCGAGCGCGCTCAAGGCCCCCGCGCCGATGCCGGAATCGTTGGCCACCACCACGCAGCGCATGCCGGAGACGACGCCGATGCCGGCAAGGACCGCGGCGCCGGGAATGCTGCTTGCCGGATCGGCATCGTCGGTGCAGTAGCCCGCGAGGCTCGCAAGTTCCAGGAACGGCGCGCCCGGGTCGAGCAGTTGCGCGAGCCGCTCGCGCGGCAGCAGCGCGCTGCGCCGGTCGAACGCCGGTTTCGATGCCGCCGAGACAGCGGCCGCGCGGCTCTCCAGCGCGCGCAAGCGCTCGATCAGCGCGAGCATCGCGCCGCGCTGCTGTTGATACGTTTCCGACTGGGGGTCGACGCGGGTCTTGGGCGGGTTCATGGTTGCGCGGTTCGCAGATTGACGGCGCTATTATGCCCTGCTCCCACGTTTGCCGCGAGACTTAGGGATATACCCTAGCGCGCGCCTGGCGATTGCCCTCGGGTGAACGGCTCGGTGATAATGCGGACGATTCGCACTCATTTCGGACCTGCCCATGCCGCTGCCCCAGCCACCCATCGACGACACCCCCGCTGCCGACGCGCCGAAGATCGGCCCGATCGAGCTGTTTCTCGCGTTTTCGCAGTTGGCTTTGTCCGGTTTCGGCGGCGTGCTGCCCTGGGCGCACCGCACCTTGGTCGAGCGCAAAGGCTGGCTCACGCAACGCGAATTCGTGGATACGCTCGCGCTCGGGCAACTGCTGCCGGGACCGAACATCGGCAACATGGCGGTGATGATCGGCTACCGCTTCGCCGGCTACCGCGGAGCCGCGGCGGCGTTCACCGGGCTGGTGGCCGGCCCGTTCCTGCTCATGATCGCGGCCGGCATGCTCTACCGGACCTACGGCGCGCTGCCGCTGGTGCAGCAGGCCCTCTCCGGCATGTCTGCGGTAGCCGCTGGCCTGGTGCTCGCCACCGGACTGAAAATGACCGCCACGCTGAAGCGTCACTGGCGCCCCTGGCTGTTCATGGCGCTCGCCCTGGCGGGCGTCGGCGCGCTGCGCTGGCCTTTGCTCGCCGTGGTCGGCGCGTTGGCGCCGTTCGCCGTCGCGGCGGCCTGGCGCGAGCAGGACTGATGGACCGCGCCGATCTGGGGGGGCTGGCGCTGCATTTCGCGCTGCTGTCGCTGATGGCGATCGGCGGCATCAGCTCGATCCTGCCGGACATGCAGCGCTACGTGGTCGAGGCCAATCACTGGTTGAGCGCAAAGCAGTTTGCCGATATCTTCGCACTGGGCCAGGCAGCGCCCGGCCCGAATGTGATGTTCGTGACGCTGCTCGGCTGGCAGCTTGCCGGCTGGTCCGGCGCATCGGTCGCCACGCTGGCAAGCATCCTCCCTCCGGCGGTGCTGACATTGGGAATCACGCGACTGCATGCGAACGACCCCGATGCGCCGCTGGGCCGCGCGATCCGCGCCGGACTGGGCCCGGTTGCGATCGGCCTGACGCTGGCGAGCGGCTGGATCCTGGCGCAATCCGCCGACCAGAGTTGGCACACTGCCCTGCTGACGCTGCTGACAGTCGCTGTGATGATGCGCACCAGGCTCAATCCGATATGGCTGATCCTGGCCGGTGCAATTGCGGGAATCGGTGGATTACTGTGACAAAGTACGCAAAATGCACGATCTCATGCTACTAAATCTTCAATATTGCGATGTAACATTTGACGATGTTTACGCAGTTCTCGCGATACGCGGCGGCGAGCAAGCGCAGATCACGAACCCGGATTTGTTCGCAGGTTTGCCGTTTTCGGCGCGCTCGCGCGGGAATCCCCGAGCGCCGCCGCTGCGGCTGCCGGCTGCTTGCGTCGCGCGTCGGGCGCGGACCCTACTCGCAACGCCACGCGCCGTGACGCTCCATATCACCCACCCGATCGTACCGCCGACGCAGGACATGGCGCGGGTCGCGGAGGCGCGCGCCATGCGCAATCTCGCGGTCATGTTCGCCGACATCGCCGGCAGCACCGGCCTCTATGAGTCCCTCGGCGACACGCATGCGCACCAGGTGGTCGCCGCGACCCTGCAACTCATGACCGGCGCCGTGCAGGCCTGCGGCGGGCGCATCATCAAGACGGTCGGCGACGCGCTCTTGTGCACCTATCCGAGCGCCGACGACGGTGCGCGCGGTGCAATCGCGATCCAGCAGGCGCTGCACGCGCTGCGTCAGGTCCCGGACACCGAGCGGGTCGCGGTGCGCATCGGCTTCAATTACGGGCCCGTGGTCGAGGTGGGTGGCGATGTCTTCGGTGACAACGTGAACGTCGCGGCACGCGTCGTCCACATGGCGCGGCCGCAACAGATTCTCACCACCGCAACCTGCGTCGAGCAGCTTTCTCCCGCGCATCGCTCCAAGGCGCGTGAATTGCAGTTGATCGGCGTTCGCGGGCGCGACAGCTACGTACCGGTCTGGGAACTGCCATGGCGCCCGGAAGAAGACCTGACACAGCGCGTTCTTTCGCCCGCGCGCCAGGCGCGCGAAGGATCCCGGCTGTTGCTCGAATTCCGCGGCATCGGTTGGGAACTCTGGCGCGAAGGCGACGTGCTGACCATAGGCCGTGACGAAATCAATCACGTGCGGCTCGACGGCCAGCTCGCCTCGCGCGATCACGCGCGCATCCTGGTGCGCAACGGCAAGTTCGTTCTGATCGACCATTCGACCAACGGCACCTACCTGCTGCCCGATGGCGGCACGTCGGTGGCCATGATGCACGAAGAGTATGTGCTGAACGGTAGCGGGAAAATCAGCTTCGGAAACATCGCAGCAAACGCCAGCAACGAATTGGCGCGTTACTCGAGCGGCGTGCGGCCGCGGCCGCACGCCGCTCGCAGCGCGGAAGACATTTCGGCGAAACGCGCCGGCGCAAGGCCGGCACCCAAGAGCGGGGGAGACTCACCTTGAGCGAGGCCGGGCGCGCGCAGCGTTCCTGCCTTGGCGTCACCAGCCCCTCGTGCCGGGGAGCGGCGTAGCGTCCGGAACAGCGACTCCGGCGCTGCTTCCCGCTAGGTTCCCGGACCGAAAGTCGAAGGCCGCACCTCCGGCAGCGTGGCTGCACGCCGCGCAAGCCAGTAGCGGTAGGGCGGCGGCACCAGCGCGAACCCCGGATCGAAGCCGAGCTTTTGCGCCGCATCCATGGCCCAGTTCGGGTTGTAGAGCAACTCGCGCGCGAGGGCGACCAGGTCCGCCCGCCCTTCCTGCAGAATGCGCTCGGCTTGCGCCGCCTGCACGATCAAACCCACCGCCATGGTCATGATCCCGCCCTCTTTCCTGATCCGTTCGGCATAGGGCACCTGATAGCCGTAAGCGGGTTTCGCCGCGCCGGCGGGCGGCTTGCCAAGTATCCCGCCCGAGCTGCAGTCGATCACATCCACGCCCATCGGCTTCACCAGCTTCGCCAGGGCGACGCTCTGCGCCAATCCCCAGCCCGCGTCGTCCTCGGCTGACAGGCGCAGGAACAGCGGCTTTCCCGCCGGCCACGTTTCGCGCACGCACTCGCACACCTCGAGCGCGAAGCGCATGCGCTTCGCCTCCGAGCCGCCGTACTCGTCGCTGCGCTGATTCGCCAGCGGCGAGAGAAACTCGTGCAGCAGAAACCCGTGCGCCGCGTGGATTTCCACCACGTCGAAACCGGCGACGTGCGCACGCGCAGCGGCCCTGCCCCAGGCCTCGGCCACTGACCGAATTTCCTCGCGCGCGAGCGCGCGCGGTACAGGCACGCCCTCGTCCGCGGGAAGCGCGCTCGGCGCGACAAGTTCCCAGGCGTCCCAGTCGCCGACCCCCGCCTCGGCCGCTGCGGCCTCATCCAGCGGCCCGCCGCCTTCCCACGGGCGCTGGATGCGCGCCTTGCGGCCCGAGTGGCCGAGCTGAATGCCCGCGGCCGCGCCGCACCGGTGAACGAAATCGGCAATGCGCGCGAGCTGCGGCACGAAGGCATCGTCCCAGAGGCCGAGGTCGCCCACGGTGCCGCAACCGCGCCGCTCGATCTTGGTCGATTCGAGGATCACCAGCCCCGCGCCGCCCGCCGCGTAGCGGCCCGCGTTCATCAAGTGCCAGTCGTTGGCAAAACCCTGCGCCGCGGAGTACTGGTGCATGGGCGCGACCACTACCCGGTTCTTGAGCGTGAGCTCGCGCAGGCGCAGCGGCGTGAAAAGCAGTGGCGGTGTCATGATGCCCCGGTTCGCTTATTTTACCCGGCATCATAGCGCAGTCACAGCGCCGGCGGCCCGGCGTCGCGCTGTCCTTGCGCAACACCTTGTGGCCCCAGGTCGCGCACAAATATACTGCCCTCCCATTGCCGCGCAACGGCCGCCACGCTCGGCTCGGACAGACAAAGCAGACTCGCCGGCCGGATGCCGATCTTTTCTGTGCAGATATAACCTTGGCGGGTCTACAATCACGGCCGGAGCCAACCCACAAGGAGACCAGGTCAATCCGATTCGACCGGCTGGGCGCCGCACGTCGATGCGGGGAAGGCGCGCCTGCTCGCCACCTACGGCAGCAAGCGCACCAAGCGCTGGCCACAGGTGCCGACCCTGTTGGACGCGGGCTACGACACCGTTTCGGACTCGCCCTTCGGATTCGGCGGCCCCAAGGGCATGGATCCGAAGGTGGTCAAGATCCTGCACGATGCGTTTCGCAAGGCGATGGACGACCCGAAGGTCCTCGCGATGCTCGAGAAATTCGACCAGCCGCTGATCTACATGAATGGCGAGGACTACGTCAAATTCGCGAAGAAGACAATGAAGGAGGAATTGCCCCTGATCGAGCGCCTGGGGATGGCGCTGAAGAGGTAGCGTTTGGCGCCGCCGACACTTCCGGGTGACGGGGACATTAAACTGGCGGAAGGTGTGGGATTCGAACCCACGAGGAGCTTAGAGCCCCTGCCGGTTTTCAAGACCGGTGCCTTCAACCGCTCGGCCAACCTTCCGCGGGGGCTTGAATTATACACGCCCACCCCAAAAACCCTTTTCGCAATAGATGGTTAACAATGGAACCGATATACTGCGCCAGTTGCAACTTTTCCGCTTTTGACCTAGTCTAACGGGCGTATCGAAACAACGTGGAGGAACACCATGCAGCCTGAACTGAGAACCGTCCAAACCGGTGAATTCGGCGCAAGCCAGGACTTCGCCCTGCAGCAACACCGGGTGCTGCGCAATACCTATATGCTGCTGGCGCTCACCATGATACCGACGGTGATCGGCGCGGCAGTCGGCGTCAGTACCGATTTTTCGTTCCTGCGCGGCTACCCCGTCATGGGACCGCTGCTCATGCTGGCGGTGATGATCGGCCTGCTGTTCGGCGTCACGCGCTTTCGCAACAGCAGCGTCGGCGTGCTGCTGCTCCTGGGGTTCACCTTCATTGCGGGCTGGTGGCTGGGTCCCATGCTGCAGGTGGCCCTCGGATTCCGCAACGGCCCGCAACTGATCGGCATGGCCGCGGGCGGCACCGGCGCTGTGTTCTTCGCCATGGCGAGCATTGCCACGGTAACGAAAAAGGACTTCGGTTTCCTCGGCAATTTCCTGTTCGTCGGCTTGATTCTGCTGGTCGTGGCATCCCTGGCCAACCTGTTCTTCCAGGTGCCGGCGGTATCCTTGGCGATCTCGGCGGTCGGCGTGCTGGTGTTCTCCCTCTACCTGCTCTACGACGTGAGCCGCATCGTGCAGGGCGGGGAAACCAACTACATCATGGCGACGATGGCGATCTACCTCGACATCTACAACCTGTTCGTGAGCCTGCTCAACATCCTCATGGCGCTCACCGGCCAGCGCGACTGAGCCCCGGGCGATTCCCCGAACAGGGCGGCTGCAGCCGCCCTTTTTTTGTGGGAGGTCCGTCCCCGGGCCGATTTGGCTTGTTGTGGGAGGCCCGCCCCCGGGCCGATTTGGCTTGTTGTGGGAGGCCCGCCCCCGGGCCGATCGGTCGCCAGCGCAGGCGCTGGTCGGGGCGAGGGCGCCCCTCCTACACTTCGGGGCGAGGGCGCCCCTCCTACATTTGGCTTGTTGTGGGAGGCTCGCCCCCGGGCCGAATCGTCATTTTTCGAACAGAGCCATCGACTCGATGTGGGAGGTGTGCGGGAACATGTTGATCACGCCCGCGGCCACAAGGCGGTAGCCTTTGGCGTGCACCAGCACGTTGGCATCGCGTGCGAGCGTCGCCGGATCGCACGAGACGTAGACGATGCGCCGCGGTCCGCCCTCTCCCAGCGCTTTCACCACTTCGACCGCGCCGTCGCGCGGCGGATCGATGAGCAGCTTGTCGAAACCGCTGCCCTCGCCGGGGCCACCGTCGTTACCGCCAAAGGCCGCGCAAGCGGCCGCTTCGAACAGATTGGCCACCTGAAAGCGCGCGCGCGCGGCCAGCCCGTTCGCGTGCGCATTGACTTCGGCCCGCCGCACCAGCACACTGCTGCCTTCCACGCCCAGCACCTGCGCGCCCCGGCTCGCGATCGGCAGGCTGAAATTGCCCAGGCCGCAGAACAGGTCGGCGATGCGCTCCCCCGGGCGCGGATCCAGCAGGTCCAGGGCGCGCCGCACCAGGATGCGGTTGACCGCATGATTGACCTGGGTGAAGTCGGTCGGGCGAAAATTGATTTTCACGCCGAATTCAGGCAGGGAATAATACAGCGGCGGCGCCTGCCGCGGAAAGAAGGGCTCGCCCGAATCCGGCCCGGCGGTCTGCAGCCAGAACTGGATTCGGTGCTGCGCCGCGAAGCGCCGCAGCGCGTCTTCGTCCTCCGCGCAGAGTGGGTCGAGTACGCGCAACACCATCACCGTGACCTCCTCGCCCAGCGCGAGTTCGATCTGCGGCAGCCGCGTGGGAATCGACAATCCGGCGATCAGTTCGCGCAAGGGCGGGATCAGGTCGGAGATCGACTGCGGCAGGACCTCACAGCTCGACATGTCGGCGATGAAACTGCTCTTCCTCTCGTGAAAGCCGACCAGGACGCCGCCTTTTTTCGGCACCAGGCGTACCGACATCCGCGCGCGGTGGCGGTAGCCCCAGGCCTGGCCGTAGACCGGGCGCAGCATGGTCTCGGCGCGCAACTTGCCGATGTGCCACAGGCTGTCTTCGAGCACGCGCTGCTTCGCCGCCACCTGCGCATGCGCCTCCAGGTGCTGCATGCTGCAGCCGCCGCAGACGCCGAAATGGCGGCAGCGCGGAACTTCCCGCGCCGCGCTGGCTTCAAGGACGGCTGTGGCGGTCGCCTGCTCGTAGCTGGGCTTGCGCCGGTATGAAGTGTAGGAAACCGTCTCCCCCGGCAGGCCGCCCTCGATGAAGATGGCCTTGCCCTCGACGCGCGCGATGCCGCGCCCCTCGCGATCCAGCGATTCGATCAACGCTTCCATGGATTATTTCCAGGCTTCCAGGAATTCGCGCCAATGCGTCTCGGTCGATTTTTCCAGGGTGAGGCGCACCAGTGCGACTTCGCGTTCGTATTGCGCTGCGTCGAACGCGCCGCGCAGCAGCTGAAAGCGCAGATACACCAGATAGGTGTTGGCCGCGTCGGTCTCGCAGTAGCCGCGGATCTCGCGCAGCTTCCCGTCCTGGTAAGCGCCCCACACCCGCGAGCCGTCCATGCCGAGCTTGCCCGGAAAGCCGATCAGCTTGGCCATCTCGTCCAGCGGCACGTTGTTGCGCGGCTGGTACAGCGCCAGCAGGTCCATCAAGTCGAGATGGCGCGCGTGATAGCGGCTGATGTAGTTGTTCCACTTGAAATCGCGACTGTCGCTGTACAGATGCGCTTCTCCCTGGTCCCAGTAGCGCGGCGCCGACAGGCCGTGCACCAGGCTGCGGTAATGCAGCACCGGCAGGTCGAAGCCGCCGCCGTTCCAGGAAACGAGCTGGGGCGTGTATTTCTCGATGCCGTCGAAAAACCGCCGGATCAGTTCGGCTTCGCTGTCCTCGGGCGCACCCAGCGACCAGACGCGAAAGCCGTCGCCTTCGCGCAAGGCGCAGGCGATGGCGATGACGCGCTGCTGGTGCAGTTGCAGGAAATCGTGGTTGGCGGCGGTGCGCCGGCGCTGAAAGGCGATTTCCGCCACATCGTGGTCGGACAGGCCCGGATCGAGCCCGTACAGCCGCCTCAGCCCGTCGCAGTCGGGCGCGGTTTCGATGTCGAAGGCGAGGACGGGCGTCATCGGCACTCAATCGGGAAACACGCCGGTCGACAGATAGCGGTCACCGCGGTCGCAGACGATGGAAACGATCACCGCGTGTTTCACTTCGGCGGCGATGCGCAGCGCCACGCACAGGGCCCCCCCCGATGAAATGCCGGCGAAGATGCCCTCTTCGCGCGCCAGGCGCCGCGTCATGCTCTCTGCATCGGACTGGCTGACGGACTCGACGCGGTCGACGCGCGCGGCGTCGTAGATGCGCGGCAGGTAGGCCTTGGGCCACTTGCGTATGCCCGGAATCTGCGAGCCCTCGGTCGGCTCGCAACCCACGATCTGGACCCGCGGATTCTTTTCCTTGAGAAAACGCGACACGCCCATGATGGTGCCGGTGGTGCCCATGCTGGAGACGAAGTGGGTGATCTTTCCGTCCGTGTCGCGCCAGATTTCCGGCCCGGTGCCCTCGTAATGCGCGAGCGGGTTGTCCGGATTGGCGAATTGATCGAGGATCACGCCCTTGCCCTGGTCGCGCATTTTTTCCGCCAGGTCGCGCGCGCCTTCCATGCCGCCCGCCTGTGGCGTGAGGATGATTTCGGCGCCGAAAGCGCGCATGGTCTGGCGCCGCTCCACCGACAGGTGCTCGGGCATGACGAGCACCATGCGGTAGCCGCGCATCGCCGCCGCCATGGCGAGCGCGATGCCGGTGTTGCCGCTGGTCGCCTCGATCAGGGTGTCGCCGGCCTTGATCGTGCCGCGCCGCTCGGCACGCGCCACCATCGACAGCGCCGGGCGGTCCTTGACCGAGCCGGCCGGATTGTTGCCCTCGAGCTTCGCCAGGATGAGGTTGCCGTTTCTGTCGTTGGCGGCGCCCGGGACGCGTCTCAAGCGCACCAGGGGCGTATTGCCCACGGTGTCTTCGATGTTCGGGTAGGCTCTGCTTCCGCTGTTCATTGGTTCAGCAGCCTCTCGCAATAGCGCGACACGCCCTCCTCCACCGTCAGCAGAGGCTGCGTGTATCCGGCACGGCGCAGCGCCGCGGTATCGGCTTCGGTATAGCTCTGGTACTTGCCCTTGAGCGCATCGGGGAAAGCGATGTATTCGATCATGTTGCGCGCGCGCATTCCCTCCAGCGTGAGCGCGGCCTGGCCAGCGGCGCGCAGGCAGGCATTGACCGTCGCCACGGCGACGTCGTTGAAGCTTTGCGCGCGCCCCGTGCCGAGATTGCAGATTCCCGACAGCGCCGGACGCTCGAGAAAATGCATGTTCACCTCGACCACGTCTTCGACCGAAACAAAATCGCGCTTCTGCTCGCCGTCGGCGTAGCCGTCGGAGCCCTGGAACAGCCTGACCCGCCCGTCGCTGCGGAACTGGTTGAAGAAATGAAACGCGACCGAGGCCATGCGCCCCTTGTGCGCCTCGTTCGGTCCGTAGACATTGAAATAGCGAAAACCGGCAATCTGGCTTCGCGCATCCGGCAGGCGCCGGCGCACGACCTGGTCGAAGAGGAACTTGGAATAGCCGTAGATATTGAGCGGTGCCTCGCATTCGCGCACCTCGCTGAACACCGTGCCGGAACCGTAGACCGCGGCCGACGAGGCGTACAGCAGCGGCACCTCCTCTTCCTGGCAGTAATCGAGCAGCGCCACCGAATAGCGGTAGTTGTTCTCCATCATGTAGCGTCCGTCGGTCTCCATGGTGTCGGAGCAGGCGCCCTGGTGCAGCACCGCCTCGATCGCGCCCTCGAACTCCCCGGCGGTGAGCTGCACGACGAAGTCGCGCTTGTCGATGAAATCGGCGATCTCGCAGCCGGCCAGGTTGAGGAACTTGTCGGCGCGGCTGAGATTGTCCACCGCGATGATGTCGGTCTCGCCGCGCTCGTTCAGCGCGCGCACCAGGTTGGATCCGATGAAGCCGGCCGCGCCGGTGACTACGTAGTACATGGCTTTTTTCCTCTCAGTCCTGAGCCAATGCCGCCTGCAATTCGTCGCGATGAACCACGGCCGCGCCGAGCTTGCCGACCACGATGCCGGCGGCGCGATTCGCCACGCGCATGGCTTCGGGCAGCGCCGCTCCGCTCGCCAGCATCGCTGCGAGCGTCGCAATGACGGTATCGCCGGCACCCGTCACGTCGGCAAGCTCCTGCGCCCTGGCAGCCTCGTGCAGCACGCCGCCGTGCCGGTACAGGCTCATGCCTTCCTCGCTGCGCGTCACCAGCAGCGCCTCGGCGCCGAGTTCGCGCCGCAGCGCCTGCGCCCGCGCGCGCATGTCGTCCTCGTCCCTCCAGCGCCCCACCACCTCGCGCAGTTCGGCGCGGTTGGGCGTGACGATGTTCGCGCCATGGTAGCGGATATAGTCGTCGCCCTTGGGATCGACCAGGATGATCTTGCCGGCGGCGCGCGCGAGTTCGATCATTTTCGCTATGTGGGTGAGCCCGCCCTTGCCGTAATCGGACAGGACCAGGACGTCGCAGTCCGCCAGCAGCAGCTGGAAATCGGCCAGCTTGTCGGCCAGTACTTCACGGGTCGGCGGAGTCTCGAAATCGACGCGCAGCAACTGCTGCTGGCGGCCGATGACGCGCAGCTTGACCGTGGTGTGAATGCCCGGGTCGCGATGCAGGCTGGCAACGACGTGCTCGGCCTCGAGCAACTCGCGCAGGCGCGCGCCGGCTTCATCCTCGCCGACCACCGACAACAGCGTTGCCCGCGCGCCCAGCGCGGTCGCATTGCGCGCGACGTTGGCGGCGCCGCCCGGACGCTCCTCGGTACGCTCGACCTTGACCACCGGCACCGGCGCCTCCGGCGAAATGCGGCTCACCTCGCCGAACCAGTAGCGATCCAGCATCACGTCGCCGACGATCAGCAGCCGCGCCCTGGACAAATCCGGCAGCAATTTCAGTTTCACTTCCAAGATTCCCCGTCGCCCGCCTTACAACCTTCCGATCGGATAGTACTCCAGACCGTTCTGCCTGACCTCGGCCGGATCGTACAGATTGCGCCCGTCGAAAATGGCGGGCGTGCGCAGGCTCCGTTTCACACGCTGGAAATCAGGGCTGCGGAATTCCTTCCATTCAGTCACGATCGCCAGGGCATCCGCGCCCTCGAGCGCCGCCATCGGGGTTGCGGCGAAGCGCACGCGGCTCTCGGCCTGGTAGATGCGCCGCGCCTCGTCCATGGCGACGGGATCGTAGGCGGTGACGCTGGCCCCGTGCGCGAGCAGTTCGGCCACCAGCACCCGGCTCGGCGCCTCGCGCATGTCGTCGGTATTGGGCTTGAACGCCAGACCCCAGAGCGCGAAGTTCAGGCCTTTCAGGTCGGCACCGAAGCGTTTCAGGATTTTCGCGGGCAGCACCTGCTTCTGCGCGGCATTGGCCCGCTCCACCGCATCGAGAATCAGCAGATTCATGCCCGCTTCGCCCGCGCTGCGCATCAGCGCCTGCACGTCCTTGGGAAAGCAGGAGCCGCCATAACCCACGCCCGGATAAAGGAAATGGTAGCCGATGCGCGAATCGGCGCCGATGCCGCGGCGCACGCATTCGATGTCGGCGCCCAGCCGCTCCGCGAGGTTGGCGAGTTCATTCATGAAGGAGATGCGCGTCGCCAGCATGGCATTGGCGGCGTACTTGGTCAGCTCGGCCGAATGCACGTCCATGACGATCACGCGCTCATGATTGCGCTGGAACGGGGCATACAGGTTGCGCATGATCTGCGTGGCGCGCTCGTCGCTGCTGCCCACCACGACGCGCTCGGGCCGCATGAAGTCCTCGACCGCCGCGCCTTCCTTGAGGAATTCCGGGTTCGACACCACGCTGTAGGCAATGTCGGCGCCGCGCAGCGCGAGTTCCTCGGCGATTGCCGTGCGCACCTTGTCCGCGGTTCCGACGGGCACGGTGGACTTGTCCACCACAACGCGGTAGTCGCGCATGTGGCGGCCGATGTTGCGCGCCGCGGCGAGCACGTGCCGCAGATCGGCCGAGCCGTCTTCGCCCGGGGGCGTGCCCACCGCGATGAACTGCACCGCCCCGAACGCGACCGCCTGCTCGACGTCGGTCGTGAAGGCCAGGCGCCCCGACTTGCGGTTGCGGCTCACCATGTCCTGCAGCCCCGGCTCGTGGATCGGGATGCCGCCGCCGTTCAGGATGCTGATCTTGCCTGCATCCAGGTCCAGGCACAGCACGTCGTTGCCCACTTCCGCCAGGCAGGCGCCGCTGACCAGGCCTACGTAGCCGGTTCCTACTACCGTGATTTTCAAAATACCCTCCGAGAAAAAATAACCCGCTGCCTCACGCGGCCGAATCGAACTCCTCGGCGCGCCGCGGCGGATAGGTTTCCCAGCCGCCGCAGGCCGGGCAGTGCCAGTAGAACTGCCGCGCCTTGAAACCGCAGTTTTCGCAGCGGTAACGCGCGAGGCGCAGCGTATGGCTGTGCACCAGGTTCTTCACCAGTTGCACGTCGCTGCGGCGCTCGGGCCGGACCACCAGCAATTCGGCGTCGAGCAGCCGGTCCAGGCCGAGCAGGGTCTGGTTGCGCCGCAGTTCGTCGCGCACCAGCTTGTGCGCCGCTTCCGGCCCCTGCGCCTCCAGCGTCGACTGGAAGGCCACGTCGAGCAAGTCGAGCGAGGGCGCGCTGGTGAGATAGCCACGCAGCAGGGTCAGACCCTCCTCCTGTCTGCCCAGCACGCGATGGCTGTCGAGCAGGCGCTGCGCCACCAGCGCGAGGTAGGCGGGATTCTGCTGCTCGATGCGCTTCCACGCTTCGATCGCCGCCGCGTGATCGCCCGCGGCGGCGTGGATGTCGCCCAGCAGCACATTGGCGCGCGCGCACTTGCGATTCGCTTTGAGCGCCTGATCCAGCCGCGCCACGGCCGCGCCGGTGCGCGAATGGGTCATCTCGATCGACGCGAGCTCGCAGTAGTAGTTGGCGATCTCCTTGTCCCAGGATTGGCCCAGGTCGGCGCCGAGTTCGCTCGCCACGCCGATGGTCTTTTCCCAGTCCTTCTCCTGCTGATAGATATCGAGCAGCGCCTCCAACGCGGCGCCGCGATGCGGCGTGTCGCGCAGTTTGACGAACACCTCCTCGGCACGGTCGAGCAATCCCGCCTTGAGGTAGTCCTGCCCCAGTTCGAACAGGGCGGCAAGCCGCTGCTCCTCCCCCAGGTCGCCGCGTTCGAGCAGGTTCTGGTGCATGCGGATGGCGCGCTCGGTTTCGCCGCGGCGGCGAAACAGGCTGCCCAGCGCGAAGTGCAGCTCGATCGTCTCCGGATCGATCCTGACCACCTCGATGAACGCCTCGATCGCCTTGTCCGGCTGTTCGTTGAGCAGGAAATTGAGGCCTTTGAAATAGGAGCGCGGCAGCGAACGCGATTCCGACACCAGGTGCCGGATGTCGATGCGCGCCGCGAGCCAGCCCAGGCCGAAAAACAGCGGAAACGCGAGCAGCCACCAGAATTCGAATTCCATGCCGCTGCGCCCGGTTCCTGTGTTCCGGCTAGAGTCCGGGGAGCGGGTCGCCGTCGGCGACCGGGACATCCACCCGCGGGCTGGCGCGCAGTTCGCGCTTCAGCCGTGCAATCTCGCGCCGCTGCCTGAACACCGTGGCCAGCGTGGCGAGCACGCCGATCGCAGCGCCGGCGGCAAAAAACACCAGCAGCACCAGGATCAGCGGGGCCTGCCACACCTGGTCGAAATACAGGCGCAGGCTGACCGTGTCGGTATTCTTGAGCGCCAGCACGAACAGGGCCAGGAACAAAACGACGCGCAGGGTCCAGGCGAGAATGCGCATGGCTCAGATTGCCTATCAGAAAAAACAGGCGGCATCGAAACGATGCCGCCCGTATCCACTCGCGCTTCGCGCGCTAATCCGAGTCCACGCGCTCACGCAGTTCCTTGCCGGCCTTGAAGTGCGGAACGAACTTCTCCGGCACCTGCACCTTGTCGCCCGACTTCGGATTCCTGCCGGTGCGCGGCGGGCGGTAATTCAGTCCGAAGCTGCCGAAGCCGCGGATTTCGATGCGCTGGCCACTTACCAGGCTCAAGGTCATGGCATCGAGTATGGTCTTGACCGCGAACTCGGCATCTTTGGCGACCAGTTGCGGATAGCGTCCCGCCAGCCTGGCGATCAATTCGGACTTGGTCATCTCCCTGCCCCTTTTATTGCCGAGAGTTCTTGTTGTCCAGCTTTGCCTTCAGCAGCGCGCCAAGACTGGTGCTGCCCGAACTGGCGGCGCTGTCGCTCTGCAGCTTCTGCATGGCATCATGCTCCTCGGCCATATCCTTGGCCTTGACGGAGAGGTTGATCGAGCGGTTCTTGCGGTCGATATTGATGATCATCGCCGTCACCGCGTCGCCTTCCTTCAGGTGGTGCGTGAGGTCCTCGATGCGCTCGCGCGCCACTTCCGACACGCGCAGGTAGCCGTCGACGTCGCCTTCCAGCGCAACCACCGCGCCCTTGGCATCGACCGACTTCACCGTGCCCTGGACGATGCTGTTCTTCTCATGGGTGGCGATGAAATTGGTGAACGGGTCGCCGTCCATCTGCTTGATGCCGAGGGAAATGCGCTCGCGCTCGGTATCGATCGCCAGCACCAGAGCCTCGACTTCGTCGCCTTTCTTGTAGTTGCGCACCGCCTCTTCGCCCGTGGCGCTCCAGGACAGGTCGGAAAGATGCACCAGGCCGTCGATGCCGCCCGGCAGTCCGATGAACACGCCGAAATCGGTGATCGACTTGATCTGGCCCTTGACCCGGTCGCCCTTCTTGAAGTTGATGGCGAACTCGCCCCACGGATTGGGCAGGCACTGCTTCATCCCCAGCGAAATCCTGCGGCGCGCCTCGTCGATATCGAGAATCATCACCTCCACCTCGTCGCCGAGCTGCACCACCTTCGACGGATGCACGTTCTTGTTGGTCCAGTCCATCTCGGACACGTGCACCAAGCCCTCGATGCCCTGCTCGACCTCGACGAACGCGCCGTAGTCGGTAAGGTTGGTGACTTTGCCGAACAGGCGCGTGCTGGTCGGGTAGCGGCGCGAAAGGCCCACCCACGGGTCTTCGCCGAGCTGCTTCATGCCGAGCGAGACGCGATTCTTCTCCTGGTCGAACTTGAGGATCTTGGCGGTGACCTCGTCGCCCACGTTGAGCACCTCGGACGGATGCTTGACGCGGCGCCAGGCGAGATCGGTGATGTGCAACAGGCCGTCGATGCCGCCCAAGTCGACGAACGCGCCGTAGTCGGTGATGTTCTTGACGATGCCCTTCACCACCGCGCCTTCGGACAGGGTTTGCAGCAGCTTCTGCCGCTCTTCGCCCTGGCTTGCCTCGAGCACGGCGCGGCGCGATACCACCACGTTGTTGCGCTTGCGGTCGAGCTTGATGACCTTGAATTCCATGGTCTTGCCTTCGAACGGCGTCGTGTCCTTGACCGGGCGGATATCCACCAGCGACCCGGGCAGGAAGGCGCGGATGCCGTTGGCCATGACGGTGAGGCCGCCCTTGACCTTGCCGCTGATCACGCCCGAAACCAGTTCGCCCGTTTCCAGGGCTTTTTCCAGATCCATCCAGGCCGCGAGGCGCTTGGCCTTGTCGCGCGACAGGCGCGTTTCGCCGAAGCCGTCTTCCAGGGCCTCGATGGCAACGCTGACGAAATCGCCGACTTTGGCCTCGACCTCGCCTGCATCGTTGCGGAATTCCTCGACCGGGATGAAGCTCTCGGACTTGAGTCCGGCATTCACCACCACGAAATTCATGTCTACACGGACAACTTCTGCGGTGATCACCTCGCCAACGCGCATTTCCTGGCGCGTCAGGCTTTCTTCGAACAGCGCTGCGAAATTGTTTTCGTTGGAGGCGACCACGGGGGAAAGATTGGACATTTGATTTATTTACCTGATTCACCGCCCTTGCGGACGGGGTTGGTTAAACACAAAGCGGACTCACAAGGTCTGCGAGCCCGCCACCTTTTGCCGGTACCAATCAAGTACCTGGCGCACTATTTCCTCTATGCCCAGACCGGTGCTGTCGAGTTCCCGGGCATCGGCTGCCTTTTGCAGGGGCGCTACGCTTCTGTCGCTGTCGCGCTGGTCGCGTTCACGCAGTTCTGACAAAAGGGCCCGAATATTAGCATCGATTCCTTTTTCTTTCAACTGCTTATATCTGCGCTCCGCGCGTATTTCCGCGCTCGCAGTCAGAAAGACTTTCAGCGTGGCGCCGGGGAACACCACCGTGGCCATATCGCGGCCTTCCGCAACCAGGCCCGGTGCCGCGCGAAATGCCCGCTGGCGCGCGAGCAGTGCCTGACGCACCCCCGGCATTGCGCCGACCCGGGAGGCGCCCATACCGCAGATTTCACTTCTAATATCATCTGTAACATTATGTCCAGAAAGAATAAGTCTTCCACCGATAAACCGCACGTCCAATTGTCCGGCCAGGTCGGCCAAAGCCGCTTCGTTGTCAAAACCGACGCCCTTCTGCACCGCCGCCAATGCGACCAGACGGTATAGCGCGCCGCTGTCCAGATAGTGAAAGCCCAAGGCCTCGGCCACCAACTCCGCAATGGTGCCTTTTCCCGAGGCCGAAGGACCGTCGATGGCGATGACGGGAACTGCCGTGGTTGTTGCGTTCAAGATCAAAGTGCCAAGAAGGTCAGACTCGAATCATCCGCCCCATTAAGCCACGAACGCTTCAAGCTTGATCGCATTAGCACGGGCGCGCACTTCTTTCATCCGTCCGTGCCCCGGGTGCGTCTTTTCGGTAACCGTTACCGGTCCGGCTTTACCGAGTGCCGCAACGTCGCGCGTGACCGCACTGCGGTCGCGCTTCATCGACTGCGCGATCGATGCGATCGATCCGGGTTTTTGCTTGATGAGTCTGAACAATGCCAGCCGTGTCGGGGTCAAGACGGCGAGCATATCCGCCGGATCTTCGAAACTGATTACGAAACTTTCCGGAATCGGCTTGCCGGTATCGGCGAGCCGTGCCAGCTTGCGTGCCCGGCCGAGGAAGTCATCGAGTCTTTCAATCTTCACCGACGCTTCCGGCAAATCCCGCTGGGATGAACGCCGCGAGAGTCGCTTGGTCATGGCGCTGACGCGACGGTTGGTCACGTCGCCTCCCCGGCGGTACCGCTTCGGTCGGCTTCGGCCAACACACGAGACGCAGCGCTGCTCAGCGCAGGGACCTTGGTCTGCACAATGCTCCACACCACCGCTGGGTCAAGCGCAAAGTACCGATGTGCAACAACGTCCCGGAAGCGCGCGGCGCCAGCCCAGTCCACCTCCGGCATCCGGACCCTCGCCTCCTCAGGGAGCCGCTTAGCCGCTTCTCCGACGATCTCAAGGTTGCGAACCGTAGCATGAAACACCAAGGCGTTAGCTGCGAAGGACCTGGCCGACATACCTGCAGTAAACGCCTCGATCAGACGGCAGGCGTCCGCAATGTCCGCAAGATATAGCGTCCAATCACGCGACATGCAGCAGATCCTTTTCGATGTGCCGCCGTAGTCGCGGCTTGATCATCGCCTCGGTGGCAAGGTCCACCTTGGCGCCGAGGAGATCCTCGAGATAATCCGCGAGACCCACGTAGCCATCGAATGTCGCCGGCCCGTCGAACTCCACCAGCACATCGATATCGCTATCCACGCGCAGTTCGTCCCGTGCCGCCGAGCCGAACAGCGCGAGATGCTTTGCGCCGAACCGTTTCAGGAATTCGTCGCGATGTTGATTCAGCAAATCCAGGATCATGGCTCGGTTCATGGCTATCTCCTCGACAAGATTTCCGAGAACGCGCGTCGGAAATACGCAATTCTCCCATAGAACGCCATAAGTTCAGAGCCTGTTGTCCCGGTTCGTCCCGCTTCTTCAGGCGCCATTCTTGTGAACAGACTCGGTGGAAAGCCGCATGGGGATTGGCTTTGCGGGCGATTTGGTGCGCGACTATGGTCTGCTCCCGACGGTCTTGCGGTGCTGACCTCGCCCGGCTTTAAGGTCGCGATTAGCTTAACCCAGAGATTCTGGACAACACCTCGAAATATTCCGGAAAAGTCTTGTTGACGCACTGCGGATCTTTGATGCGCACCGTCACGCCGCCCAGCGCGGCCAGCGAAAAGCACATCGCCATGCGGTGGTCGTCGTAGGTGTCGATGGTCGCCGGGCGCAGCGCGGCGGGAGGTATCACGCGCAGCCAGTCCGCTCCCTCCCCGACCGTCGCGCCGAGTTTTCTCAGTTCGGTCGCCATGGCCGCGATGCGGTCGGTTTCCTTGACGCGCCAGCTGCCGATGTTGCGCAGGGCGCAGGGGCCGTCAGCGAACAGCGCGGCCACCGCGACGGTCATCGCCGCGTCGGGTATGTGGTTGAAGTCGGCATCGATGGCCCGTAGTTTCCCGCCCGCTGGCGCGCTCGCCTCGATCCAGTTCTCGCCCATGGCGATGCGCGCGCCCATCTGCTCCAAAGCTTCGGCGAAGCGCACGTCGCCCTGGATGCTGCTCGCGCCAACGCCCTCGACGCGCACCGGCCCGCCGCCGATGGCGCCCGCGGCGAGAAAGTAGGAAGCCGAGGAGGCATCGCCCTCCACCCAGAGATCGCCCGGACTGCGGTAATGCGCGCCGGCGGGAATCGTAAACGACACCCAGCCCTCGCGCGCGACCTCGACGCCGAAACGGCGCATGGTGTTCAGCGTGATGTCCACATAGGGCTTGGAAATCAGTTCGCCCTCGACGGTAACGGTGGTCTCGCGGCCGGTGAGCGGCAAGGCCATCAGCAACGCAGTAAGGAATTGGCTCGACACGTCTCCACGCACGCTGACTTTTGCGTTCGCATTGATCGACGCAGGCCTGATATGCAGAGGCGGATATCCCGAGGCAGCCAGATAATCGATGCGCGCGCCGAGCTGACGCAAGGCATCGACCAGATCGCCGATCGGCCGCTCGTGCATGCGCGCCACGCCCGACAGGCGATAGTCGCCGCCGCACAATGCCAGCGCCGCGGTCAGCGGCCGGAACGCGGTGCCGGCGTTGCCGAGAAACAGCTCGGCGGCCTTGAGCGGAAATGCGCCGCCCGCGCCGCTCACGACGGCCGCGCCGCCGTCCTGCCTCACGGCGATGCCAAGCGTGCGCAAGGCATCGAGCATGACGCGCGTGTCGTCGGAATCGAGCAGGTCGTGCAGGCGCGTTTCGCCCGAGGCCAGCGCGGCGAGCAGCAGTACGCGATTGGAAATGCTTTTCGATCCGGGCAGCTTGACCGAACCGGCGACGCGGCGGATGGGTCCGAGATCGAGAAATGCCACGATCAGACGGAAAACCGCTTCATTGCTGCTTCTTCAGCCATTTATTGCGCGCCGCGCGCGCCCGGGTGAACAGTTGTTCCAGGCCTGCCGCGTCGCCCGTTTTCAGCAGCTGTTTTACTTCGGCGAGTTCGCGCTGATAGCCGCCCAACTCCGCCAGGATGGCCTTGCGATTGGCGACGCAGATATCGCGCCACATTTCCGGATGGCTGGAGGCGATACGGGTGAAATCGCGGAAACCGCCGGCCGCATAATCGAACAGTTGCTTGCCGTTCGGATGGCGCGCGACCTGGTCCACCAGCGCGTAGGACAGAAGGTGCGGCAGGTGGCTCACCGCGGCGAACACCCGGTCGTGCTCGGCCGGCTGCATGCGAAACAAGTTGGCGCCGCAAACACGCCAGGCGGCGCGCACCATGCGCAGGCTGCGCGCGCTGTTCCCGGGCAGCGGCGTCAGCACCACCTTGCGCTCGACGAAAAGATCGGCTTTCGCCGCGGCGACGCCGCTGTGTTCGGCACCCGCGATCGGGTGGCCGGGGACGAATTGGTTTACGCGATTTTTCAACTTGGAATAGGCGAGCGCCACCACGTCCTGCTTGGTGCTTCCGCCGTCGGTCACTACGGTGCGCGCCGCAAGATGCGGCGCGATGGCCTGCATGATCCTGCCCATCTGCCCGACCGGCGTGGCGATCAGCACCAGGTCGGCCCCGGCCACGATCGCCGGGTCCGCGCCTGCTGCGTCGATGACGCCGAGTTCGAGCGCGCGCTGGAGATTGGCCGGATTGCGTCCCAGGCCGACGACGCGCTGCGCGGCGCCGGCCGCCTTGAGGCCGAGCGCGAACGAGCCGCCGATCAAGCCGACGCCGAAAATGACCACCGTGTTCAGGCGCAGCCCGGCCACGCGCTTCACGCCTTCTGCACCGCTTCCAGCGCATCGAGGAAGCGCGTATTTTCGCTCGCCAGTCCGATGGTCACGCGCAAATGATCGGGCATCGCGTAACCGGCCAACGGCCGCACGATCACGCCCGCGCGCAGCAGCTTCTGGAATACCGCGCCCGCCTGGCTCTCCTTGCCAACGCGCGGGATTGCGACGGTGAGAAAATTGCCGTGGGAGGGAATCCAGGAAAGGCCCAGGCGCTCGCATCCCGCAATGAGCTGCTGCATGCCTGCGCGGTTGAGTTCACAGCTGTCGCGCAGGAAATCCTGATCGTCGAGCGCGGCGACCGCGGCGACGAGCGCAAGGTTGTTGACGTTGAACGGCTGGCGCACGCGGTTGAGCAGGTCCGCCACCTCCGGCCGGCACACCGCATAGCCCACTCTCAGCCCGGCAAGCCCGTAGACCTTGGAGAAGGTGCGCGTCACGATCAAGTTGGGAAAGCGCCCGATCCAGGCGATGCTCGGGCAACGCAGCGCCGGATCGAGATACTCGTTGTAGGCTTCGTCCAGGACGACGATGAGTTGCTTCGGCGCCCGGCCGAGAAAGGATTCGAGCTCCGCCGCGCTGAGCATGGTGCCGGTCGGATTGTTCGGATTGGCGATGAACACCACGCGGGTATCGGGCCGGATCGCAGCCAGCATCGCTTCCAGATCGTGGCCGAAATTCCTCGCCGGGGTCACGAGGCTTTGCGCGCCGCGTGCCTGCGTTGCCAGCGGGTAGACCGCGAAAGCGTGCTGCGAATAGACGGCCGAGCTGCCGGGCGCGAGAAACGCCATGCCAGCGAGTTCGAGCACGTCGTTCGAGCCGTTGCCGAGCACGATACTCTGCGCCGGCACGCCCAGTTTTTCCGACAGGGCCCTGGTCAGTTCGAAACCGTCCGGATAGCGGCCCAGGTCCGGCAGCGCCCCCTTGATCGCTGCGAGCGCCTTCGGCGAAATGCCGCGCGGGTTCTCGTTCGACGCCAGTTTCACGATCGAGCGCTCGTCGAGCCCGAGCTCGCGCGCGAGTTCGCTGATCGGCTTGCCCGGCTGGTAGGGCGCGATGGCGCGCACGTAGGCAGGAGAAAATTCGCAAAGGTCCATGATGTCCGGCATGAGTTGGGATGGGCCGCGAGCGCACGGAGCGGCTAGAGCACCGCAGCGGGATAGGAACCAAGGATCTTGAGGAACGGCGCGAGCTTTTCCAGCTCGGCCAGCGCGCGGGCCACCTTGGGATCCTGGCGATGGCCCTGCACATCGACGTAGAACATGTATTCCCAGCGCCCGGTGCGCGCCGGGCGCGATTCCAGCCGGCTCATGCTGACGCCGTGCCGGGCGATGGGCGTCAACAGGGCGTGCACCGCGCCAGGCCGGTTGGGCGCCGACATGACGATCGATGTGAGGTCCTTGCCCGAACGCGCGGCATCGTGATCGCCCAGGACCAGGAAGCGCGTGGTGTTGTTGGGATCATCCTCGATGTTCCTCGCCACCAGTTTCAGGCCGTGGTGCTGGACGGCGATATCGCCGGCGACGGCCGCCGCGCCCGCCTCCTCGGCCGCCAGTCGCGCCGCCTCGGCATTGCTCGCCACGGGAACGCGCTCGGCGTCGGGCAGCCTGCGGCTCAGCCACAGGTTGCACTGCGCCAGCGATTGCGGATGGGAATAGACACGCACGATTTTTTTCAGCGAACCCGACTTGGACATCAGGTTCTGGCGCACGCGCAGCACCGTTTCGGCGCAAATCCGCAGCGGCGTGCTGAGCAAGAGGTCGTGCGTCCGGTCGATCGCCCCCTCGCTGGAATTCTCCACCGGCACCAATCCGTAATTGACCGCGCCGGTCTCGGCCTGGCGGAAGACCTCGTCGATCGACCCGCAGGACTGCGCGCGCACGCTCCTGCCGAACAGCTTCTGCACCGCCATCTCGCTGAAGGTGCCGGCGGGGCCGAGATAGGACACCGCCAGCGGCTGCTCCAGGGCACGGCAGGCCGAAATGATCTCCGTATACACCCGGGCGAGCGCTTCCTTGCCGAGCGGGCCGGCGTTTTTTTCGAGTATCCGGCGCAGCACCTGGGCTTCGCGCTCCGGCCGGTACACCTTGTTCCCCTGTTTGAGCCTGCCCACCGCGGCGGCCAGCGCCGCGCGCTCGTTCAGAGCCAGCAGCAGTCGCTCGTCGAGCGCGTCGATGCGCGCGCGCAGCTTGGCCAGATCCTTGTTCATTTCGGCGTCAACCTCGCAGCGGCGGACAACGCGCCGCCGGCACGCCGTCGGTGTTGTTCGATGCCCGCATTCCGCACGCCCCGGGCCCGCGCATGCTTATTTTCCATACCGGTCCTCGAACGCGCGCATGTATGCGACCAGCTGCCGCACCCCTTCGACGGGCATGGCATTGTATATCGAGGCGCGCATGCCGCCGACCGTGCGGTGACCCTTCAACTGCACCATGCCCTGCGCCTTCGCCCCATCGAGGAAAGCCCCGTCCAGCGCCGCGTTCCTGAGCCAGAACGGCACGTTCATGCGCGAGCGGTCGCGCGGCTCGACCGGACTGACGAAGAACGCGCTCTGGTCGAGGTAGTCGTACAACAGCGCGGCCTTGGCGATGTTGCGCCGCTCGATCTCGGCGAGCCCGCCCTGCGCCTTCGCCCACTTGAACACCAGCCCGGCGACATAGATCGCGTACGTCGGCGGCGTATTGAACATGGAATCGGCCTCGGCCTGCTGCTGGTAGTCGAACGCCGACGGCGTGAACGCCGCCGCCTGTCCGATGAGGTCGTCGCGCACGATCACCAGCGTCAGCCCCGCCGGGCCGATGTTTTTCTGCGCCCCGCCGTAGATCAATCCGTATTTCGCCACGTCCACCGGGCGCGACAGGATGTGCGAGGACATGTCGGCCACCAGCGGCACCGCGCCGGTGTCGGGCACCCAGTGGTACTCCAGGCCGCCGATGGTTTCGTTGGAACAGATGTGAACGTAGCCCGCGTCCTTCGACAGTTTCCAGTCCGACTGCGGCGGGATATAGGTGAAACGCCTGTCCTCGCTCGAGGCGGCCACGTTTACGCGGCAGTATTTGCCCGCTTCCTTGATCGACTTTTTCGACCACTCGCCGGTGTTGACGTAGTCGGCCACCCTGCGGCCGCGCAGCAGGTTCATCGGCACGATGGCGTTCTCGGCGATCGCGCCGCCCTGCAGGAACAGCACCTTGTAGTTCTCCGGCACCGCCAGCAGTTCGCGCAGGTCTTTTTCCGCTTCGGCGCGGATCGAAACGAATTCCTCGCCGCGATGGCTCATTTCCATCACCGACATGCCGCTGCCATGCCAGTCGAGCATCTCGTCCGCGGCCTGCCGCAGCACCGTTTCCGGCAGCACCGCGGGACCGGCGCTGAAATTAAAAGCTCGTGCCACGAATGTCCTTTCGAATGGCTGAAGCCCTACATGCGCTCACTCGGCTTCAGGAATACCCGCCGCCTCGCCGTTGCCGCCGCCGGCCTCGTCGTCCGATTCCAGCACTTTTTCGATGCCGGCGAGCCGCGTCCCGGCATCGAGGTTGATCAGCCTCACGCCCTGGGTCGAGCGCCCCTGTTCGCGGATCTGCGCCACCTTGGTGCGGATCACCACGCCGCCTGTGGAAACCAGCATCACCTCGTCCTTTTCTTCTACCAGCACCGCGCCGACCAGGCTGCCGTTGCGCTCTCCCGTATGGATCGCGATCATGCCCTTGCTGCCGCGGCCATGCCGAGTGTACTCGGAAATCGGCGTGCGCTTGCCGAAGCCGTTCTCGGTCGCGGTCAGCACCGTCTGGCTTTCGTTTTCGGCCGCCAGCATCGAGATCACGCGCTGTCCGGCTTCGAGCATCATGCCGCGCACGCCGCGCGTCGCACGCCCCATGGGCCGCACGTCGTCTTCCTCGAAGCGCACCGCCTTGCCGGCATCCGAGAACAGCATGACGTCGTGCCTGCCGTCGGTAATCGCGACGCCGATGAGGAAATCGCCCTCGTCCAGCTCCACCGCGATGATGCCCTTGCCGCGCGGATTGGCAAACGCCGACAGCGGCGTCTTTTTCACCGTTCCCTGCGCCGTCGCCATGAATATATAATGTCCGTCGTCGAACTGCTTCACCGGCAGGATGGCGGTGATCTTCTCGCCCTCCATCAGCGGAAACATGTTGACGATCGGCTTGCCGCGGCTCGAGCGGCTGCCCTGCGGCACCTGGTAGACCTTGAGCCAGTACACGCGGCCGCGGCTGGAGAAGCACAGGATGTAATCGTGGGTGTTGGCGATGAACAGGCGCTCGATGAAATCATCTTCCTTGGTCGCGGTCGCCTGCCTGCCGCGTCCGCCGCGGCGCTGCGCGCTGTAGTCGGCGAGCGGCTGCGACTTGACGTAGCCGGTGTGCGACAGCGTCACCACCATGTCGGCCGGGGTGATCAGGTCCTCGTCGTCGAGGTCCTGCGGGTTGGGCTCGATCTCGCTCTTGCGCGCATCGCCGTACTGCTGCTTGATCGCGTTCATTTCGTCGCCGATGATCACCGTGATGCGCGCCGGCTTGGCGAGGATGTCGAGGTAATCGGCGATCTGCAGCATCACCTCTTTGTATTCGGACACGATCTTGTCCTGCTCCAGGCCGGTGAGGCGCTGCAGGCGCATTTCGAGGATCGCCTGCGCCTGCGCGTCCGAGAGGCGGTAGCCACCCTGGATCAGGCCGAAATCCTGCGTCAGGCCGTCGGGACGCGGAGCGTCTGCCGCCGCACGCACGAGCATTTCCTCCACCAGCGGCGAGCGCCAGACATTGCTCATCAGCGCCAGCTTGGCCTCCGGCGGTGTCTGCGACTGCTTGATCAGCGCGATGATCGCGTCGACGTTCGAGAGCGCCACCGCCAGGCCTTCCAGGATATGGCCGCGCCCGCGCGCGCGGCGCAGTTCGAATACGGTGCGCCGCGTCACCACCTCGCGCCGGTGCGCGAGGAAGGCATCGAGCATCTGCTTGAGGTTCAGCAGGCGCGGCTGGCCGTCGACCAGCGCCACCATGTTGATGCCGAAGGAGTCCTGCAGCTGGGACTGCTTGTACAGATTGTTGAGCACCACTTCGGGCAGCTCGCCGCGCTTCAGTTCGAACACCATGCGCATGCCCGATTTGTCGGACTCGTCGCGGATCTCGCTGATGCCCTCCAGCTTCTTCTCGTTCACCAGCTCGGCGATGCGCTCGAGCAGGCTTTTCTTGTTCACCTGATAAGGCAGTTCGTCGACGATGATCGCCTGGCGATTGCCCTTTTCCATGTCTTCGCAATGGGTGCGCGCGCGCATGATCACGCGGCCACGGCCGGTGCGATAGCCCTGATGCACGCCGGCCAGGCCGTAGATGATGCCGGCCGTGGGGAAATCCGGCGCCGGCATGATTTCGATCAGATCGTCGATGCTGATGCCGGGATTGGCGAGCAAGGCCAGCCCCGCGTCCACCACCTCGGCCAGATTGTGCGGCGGAATATTGGTCGCCATGCCGACGGCGATGCCGGACGAACCGTTGATCAGCAGGTTGGGCACGCGCGTCGGCAACGCCGTCGGCTCCATTTCCTTGCCGTCGTAATTGGGGACGAAATCGACCGTTTCCTTGTCGATGTCGGCCAGCAGTTCGGAGGCAATGCGCCCCAGCCGGCACTCGGTGTAGCGATACGCCGCGGCCGAGTCGCCGTCGATGGAGCCGAAGTTGCCCTGGCCGTCGATGAGCGTGTAGCGCATGGAGAAGTCCTGCGCCATGCGCACCAGCGCCTCGTAGGTGGCGGAATCCCCGTGCGGGTGATACTTGCCCAGCACGTCGCCCACGATGCGGGCGCACTTCACGTAAGGCCGGTTCCACACGTTGTTCGACTCGTGCATCGCGAACAGCACGCGCCGGTGCACCGGTTTCAGGCCGTCGCGCACGTCCGGCAATGCGCGCCCGACGATCACGCTCATGGCGTAATCAAGGTAGGACCGACGCATTTCCTCTTCGAGGCTGACCGGCAGGGTTTCTTTGGCGAACTGTTGTTCCATGACGAGCGAATGGTCTAGTTGTCTGAAGGCGGATCGGGGCGCCCGGAGGGCGGCCCCCGTTTGCGTTGCGGCCCCAAAAAAAGTGCCGCAAATCGCGGCTGGAAAAAACGTCGAAGTTTAACATGCGCGACCCTGTTCTGGCCATCTAAACCGAGGGGCCAAACAGCAGCCGGGCGGACCACGAGAACCCCGCTTTGCGCCACTGCCGAATTCTGATGTAGTATATGCACAGGACTTGAAGAAAAACGTCGCGGCATTCCGTTCATTCGGCAATTTGAGGGGGAGCAAAATGAATACGCTTAAGGTTCTGGGAATTTCGATACTCGCCTTGTCCGCGGTTGCGTCGGCGCCGGCCATGGCGCAAAGCACGCAAGGCTATTGGCAGGGCAGCGGCGGAATCGTCAAGGATCCCTACGGTCTGTGCTGGCGCGCCGGCTATTGGACCCCGGCGATGGCCGTCACCGAATGCGATCCGGATCTGGTGCCCAAGAAAGCGGCCCCGGCTCCCGCGGCGAAGCCGCCCGCCCCGCGCGCGGCGCCCGCGCCCGCACCCAAGCCGGCCCCTGCGGCCGCCGCCAAACCCAAGCGCTGCGACGCCACCATAACGTTCAGCGCGGACGAAACGTTCGAATTCAACAAATCGGCGCTGCGCAAGGGTGCCATGGCCAAGCTGGACAAGGATGTCGTGGGCAAGCTGCCGCTGTGCGCCAAACTGGATTTGATCCTCGTCTCCGGCTACACCGACCGCCTGGGCTCGCAGCGATACAACCAGAAGCTGTCGGAGAAGCGCGCCGACGCGGTGAAAGCTTATCTGGTGAAAAAAGGCGTCGCCGCGTCCAAGATCGACACCATGGGCATGGGCAAGACGCTGCAGATCAAGGCCTGCCCGGACGGCAAGAACCGCAAGGCGCTGATCGCGTGCCTCGCGCCGAATCGCCGCGCGGTGATTGAAATCAAGGGGCTGGCGAAATAGGCGGCGTGCTTTCCCTGAAAAAAGCCCCGCTTGCGCGGGGCTTTTTTTTGATGCCCTCCCCCTTCCGCTTCGCGCAGGCGGGGCGCATCGTTTCAGTGCGCAAAAGCGCACGGAGCGGTAAAGTGAGCGGGGCTTTTTTTTGGCGAGCGATGACGTGGAACCGATCGACCTGCTGATAGACGCGCGCTGGGTAATTCCGGTCAATCCCGCCAAGCGCGTGCTCGAAGATCATAGCGTTGCAGTCCGCGACGGACGCATCGTCGCCGTTCTGCCCCGGACCGAGGCGCATGCCGCCTACCTCGCGGCGGAGCAGTTGTCCCTGCCCAGGCATGCGCTCATCCCGGGCCTGGTCAACCTGCACACCCATGCCGCGATGGCGCTGATGCGCGGTTTCGCCGACGACCTGCCGCTGACGCAATGGCTGCGGGACCGCGTCTGGCCGGCCGAAGCCCGGCACGTCTCGCCGCAGTTCGTCTACGACGGCAGCCTGCTCGCCTGCGCCGAAATGCTGCGCGGCGGCATCACCTGCTTCAACGACATGTATTTCTATCCCGGCGAGGCCGCGCGGGCCGCGCTCGACCTGGGTATGCGCGCCGCGCTGGGCCTGATCGTCATCGACGTTCCCGGCGCCTATGCCAGCGATGCCGATGACTACGTGGCCAAGGGTCTGGCGCTGCGCGATGCGCTGGGCGATCAACCCCTGCTTTCGTTCTGCATGGCGCCGCACGCCCCCTATACCGTGAGCGACCAGACCTTTGCCCGGCTGATCACCCTGGCCGAGGAACTCGAGCTGCCCATGCACATGCACGTGCACGAAACCGAAGGCGAGATCGAGCGCAGCCTCGCCCGGCACGGGCTGCGGCCGCTGGAACGAATGCGCCGCCTGGGGCTGGTCGGCCCGAACCTGATCGCCGTGCACGCGATTCACCTCACACAGCAGGAAATCGAGCTCCTGGTGCAGAACAGCAGCTCGGTGGCGCACTGCCCTTCGTCCAATCTCAAGTTCGCCAATGGCTTTGCGCCGGTGGCGCGCATGCTGGCCGAAGGCGTCAACGTCGGTCTGGGAACGGATGGCGCGGCCAGCAACAACCGCCTCGACCTGTTTCAGGAAATGCGCCAGGCGGCGCTGCTCGCCAAGGCCGCCGGCGACGATGCGCGGGCGCTTCCCGCCCATCGGGCTTTGTCCATGGCGACGCTGGACGGCGCGCGCGCGCTGCGCCTGGACCACGCCATCGGTTCGATCGAAGCGGGCAAATTTGCCGACCTCGCCGCGGTCGAGTTCACCGCCCCCGACCTGCTCCCCTGCTACGATCCCGTGTCGCAGATTGTCTACGCCGCCGGCCGTGAAAATGTCAGCCATGTCTGGGTCGCAGGCCGCTTGCTGGTGGACAATCGGACGCTGAAAAACCCGCCAAAAAATGACCTAGAAAACATCGCAATTTTGTGGCAGAATAGGCTGTCAATGGAAACAAAGGCTTAACTGAGGCCTTTGACGAGAAGTTTTCATGGCCGAACGCGGTTGAACTTTATCGAGGGGAAAACATGAATAAGTCAGCAAAACAATTCGGGCTGGTCCTGGCCGCTGCGCTCGCGCTCGGCATGGGGGCGAACGCCGCCAACGCACAACTCGCGGAGGGCTATCTCGGGGCGCCTGTATCGGGCGTCGTCGTCAAGGATCCGTTCGGCCTGTGCTGGCACACCGCATTCTGGACCCCCGCCATGGCGACTAAGGAATGCGATCCCGACCTCGTGCCGAAGAAGGCCGCGCCGGCCCGGGCACCCGCCAAGGCCGCGCCGTCTGCTCCCAAGGCTGCGCCGGCCGCGAAACCCGCCGCGCTCAAGCCGGTGGTCGAAAAAGTGACCATGGCCGCCGATGCGCACTTCGACTTCGACAAGGCCGTGCTCAAAGCCGAAGGCAAGGCCAAGCTCGACGACCTCGTCGGCAAGCTGAAAGCGGTGAACCTGGAAGTGGTCATCGCCATCGGCCACACCGACAGCATCGGCAGCGATGCCTACAACAAGAAACTGTCGATGCGCCGCGCCGACGCGGTCAAGGCCTATCTGGTGAGCAAAGGCATCCAAGCCAACCGTGTCTACACGGAAGGCAAAGGCGAAGCGCAGCCGATCGCCAGCAACAAGACCAAGGACGGCCGCGCCAAGAACCGCCGCGTCGAAATCGAGGTGGTGGGTTCGCGCCGCAAGTAGGCTTTCCCCCAACCCTTCAAAAGCCCTGCGCAAGCGGGGCTTTTTTGTTTGGACGGTACCAACGCCATGAATGCCGACCCGCAGGAACTGGCCAAATTCAGCGAACTGGCGCACCGCTGGTGGGATCCCGGCAGCGAATTCAAGCCGCTGCACCAGATCAATCCGTTGCGCCTCGGCTGGATCGACGGCATCGCCGGATTGAAGGGCAAGGCGGTGCTCGACGTGGGCTGCGGCGGCGGCATCCTCGCCGAAGCCATGGCCGCGCTCGGTGCGCGCGTCAAAGGCATCGACCTGTCGGACAAGGCGCTGAAAGTGGCGCTGCTGCACCTTTACGAGTCCCGCCTCGAGGTGAATTACGACGAAATCAGCGCGGAGGACCTGGCGCTGCGCGAACCCGGGCAATACGACGTGCTCACCTGCATGGAAATGCTCGAGCATGTGCCCGATCCGGCCAGCATCGTCAGCGCCTGCGCGCGGCTGGTCAAACCGGGCGGGCACGTATTCTTCTCCACCCTCAACCGCAATCCCAAGTCCTACGTGCTCGCGGTGATCGGCGCCGAATACATCCTGCGCCTGTTGCCGCGCGGCACGCACGACTACGCGAAGTTCCTCAAGCCCTCGGAACTCGCGCGCCATTGCCGCGCGGCCGGCCTCACGCTCCGGTCGGTGATCGGCATGGGCTACAACCCGCTGACCAAAGTCTATTCGCTCAACAAGGACCCCAGCGTCAATTACCTGATGCACTGCGTGCGCGATGCCTAGCACGGAAGCCGTGCTGTTCGATCTGGACGGCACGCTCGCCGACACCGCGCCCGATCTGGCGCGGGCGCTCAACCGCGTGCTGGCGGCGAACAGGCTTGCGCCCGTAGCTGCGGAACTCACGCGCCCCTACACTTCCAGCGGCGCGCGCGGCTTGCTCAAAGTCGGGTTTGGCCTGAGCCCGGGAGACGAGCGCTACGCAGCGCTCCGACTGCAGTTTCTCGATTTCTACGCCGCCGAGATCTGCGTCGACACCCGGCTGTTCGAGGGCATGGCGGAACTGCTGGCCCGGCTGGACCGGGACGGCGTGCCCTGGGGCGTGGTGACGAACAAAGCCGAGCGTTTCACGCTGGCCCTGCTCCAGGGCCTGCATCTGGCCGGGCGTGCGGCCTGCATCGTCGGCGGTGATACCACCGCGCGCGCCAAACCGCATCCGGATCCGCTGCTGCACGCCGCCGCGGCGCTGCGACTGCCGCCCTCTGCCTGCCTGTATGTGGGCGACGACCTGCGCGACGTGCAGGCGGCGCGCGCCGCGGGCATGCGCGCGCTGGCGGCAAGGTACGGCTATCTCGGCGACGGCGGCGCGATCGAGTCCTGGCAGGCCGACGCCATCATCGACCATCCGCGCGAAGTGCTCGATTATCTCTGAGCCCTTGTTTTCTGCACGCTTGCGCCCCATGTGGGATAATGCAAACGCAGTACCGGATACTGGGGGCGACCTGGTTTCGACGTGGGTTACAAAGCAGCGCAGTGCATACCGAGGCCCAGCCACCTCGTAAATCCAACTGGAACGCAATAACCGCGAACGACGAACGTTTCGCACTAGCCGCTTAATACCGGCTAGCTCTGCACCGGTTGGTTCATGGGCCGGGTAACGCAAGTTACAGCAGAGTCATTTACATGAGCTCGCGTGCCGCAGGGTCACTTTGCGGAACGCCAAAAAATAGGTGACTCGCCGTTTGTCAGCCTGCCGGTTGGCGGGCAACCGGTCAAATCTAACAACCTGGCTAAGTATGTAGATCTGTCTGTAGAGGACTTGCGGACGGGGGTTCGATTCCCCCCGCCTCCACCACTTCTTCGATCCGGCTGACTTTATGATAGTCTGTCGGAGGCGAAAATGGCCGTTGGGTATCGTTTGAGGTATCACGATGCCTGCCGCGCTCCTTCTCGCCCGCACCAGCGGGCTGTATTGCCGTATTCTCGTCCCGCTCGCGTTGCGTGCTCTCGTAGGGCGGCGCTACCTCGTGCGCTCCCTTGGCACACGCGACCGAGACGAGGCCCGGCTCACTGCCGCGCTCCTAGCCATCGAAGCGCGCGCCGCCTTCGCGGCGATAGAAGAACATGGGGAACAGGTGGTCAATCCGAAGGACATCCTGAAAAACCTCGACCCGAACGCGGTGCGCGAGTTCGGCGCGAAGAAGATCACGCTCGCCACGGGCACTGTGATCGAAAACCCGAGGATCAGGAACGATGACGATCTCAGGCGCTTTAACGAATTCGTCGCCGAGGACGCGAAGCGCTCCCAGATCGTTCGCGGCACCCATGCAGTCGCCCATGCAGTCGCGGCCGAACCCGTCCGCCCAGCCGCCCACGAGCCGCTACTGTCCAAGCGCAAGGAAGAGCATGCGCTTCACAGCACCACGAGCAAGATGAACTCGAAAACCGTGGGCGAGTTCGACCGCGCCCTGAGGTTCCTAATCGAATGCTGCGGCGACAAACCGCCCGCCGACTACACCGCCACGGACGCCGATCTGTTCGAGAAAATGGTGCAAAAGCTCCCCCTGCACCACAAGGCATTCCGCGATCCCGCCATTGCGCCCACGATCAACAAGCGCACGAACAGACAGGAATACACAATGCTCGCGGCGCCGAAAATGGTCGAACTCAATGCGACGTTGCAACTACCAATCATCGACAGCCGCACGCAGAACAAGCACATGGATCGCGTGCGCAGGTTTTTCAATTGGTGCATCAAGCGGCACTACATGGGCCGCGACAACTTCTTCGCCGAGCGCACGTTCGAATCCACAGAATCGACAACCAAGGTGGAGCGCGTGCCGTTTTCCGAGGAGGACGTGGCCCGCATCTTCGCGCCAGAGACCTTCCTCGTTGCCTGCAACGAGCCCCACAAATTCTGGGGGCCGCTGCTCGCCCAATTTACCGGCGGGCGGCGCAACGAGATTGGGCAGCTCTATGTAGCCGACGTAATCCAAGACGCAGGCCGTTGGGGCATCGGCATTGATGCGATCTACCCGAATCAGCGCGTGAAGAACAAATACAGCAAGCGGTCTATCCCGTTGCACAGTAAGGTGATCGAACTCGGATTCATCCAGTATGTCGCCGACGTGAAGCAGCATGGATTCGACCGGCTGTTCCCGACGCTGCCGTATTCGAAGGAGAACGGCTACGGCGATACACTCGCCGATACCTTCCACCGCTATCTTCGCAGCAAGCGCCAGCCGAAGCCAGGCGCGAAGAAGGCCACCAAGAGGGCGGCGCCGCACGTTGGCATTGACGACCCCAAAAAGGTGTTCCATAGCTTCCGGTATCGGTTCTGCAATCGGCTCTACCAATCCAGCGACGATGCCAAAGTGAAGGAGATGTCGGGACACGAACGTCCCGGCGTATTCAGTCAGGTCTATGCAGGCAAGCTCGACTTCGATAAGAAGGTCGAAATCATCGAACGGCTTTCCTGCCCACCGCTAGAAATTCCGCCCTACAAGCCGGGGCAATGGGATGCTTACTTCGCGAAGGCGAAGCGCAGCCAAGCGACGAAGCAGGCACACGCCACAGCGAAAGCAAAGCGCGAGGCTGGCGAGGGGCTGGAATGAGACCACAGCGGCGATGAGCACGAGCGAAGCCTTTTCGCGCGTCGTCATCGACCGCCAGCTCGCTGATCAAGGTTGGGAGATCGAGAATCCCAACGCCATCCGCTACGAATACCCGCTGCTGGACGGAACGCGGGCCGATTATGTGCTCTGCAATCGCCACGGTCAGTCGATGGCCGTCATCGAGGCGAAGCGCTTTTCCGTGAATCCCGGCGACGCCGCCAAGCAGGCCCTCGACTACGCCAAGCAGTTGAATGTGCCCTACGTGTTTCTTGCCAATGGCGCGGAAATTCGCTTCTGGGAGTGGGAGCGCGAAGCGTTCCCGCGTCCGGTAAAGACTTTCTTCAAGCAAGACGACCTGGAACGGCGCTTCGCCACCCGGCAATTGAAGCGCGATCCGCTCACCGTGGAGATCGACAGGCGCATCGTTGAGCGCGACTACCAGAAGGCGTGCATCGACACGCTGTGCAGCGAAATCGCCAAAGGACGGCGCAAGCTCTTGGTCGAGATGGCCACCGGCACCGGCAAAACGCGCACCGCCGCAGCGCTGATCAAGCGGCTTTTCGAGGCGCAGGCCGTCACTCGGGTATTGTTCCTCGTTGACCGCATCCCGCTCGCCAAACAGACCGAGGATGCGTTCGCCGAGCATCTGCCCGACTATCCGGCGTATGTGCTGCGCGCCGGACGGCGCTTTCAGGACGAGAAGCGCATCACCATCACGACATTGCAAAGCATGATCAATGTCTATGGCGAATACTCCTCGGGCTACTTCGATCTGGTGATAAGCGACGAGTGCCACCGTTCGATCTATGGACAGTGGAGCGGCGTGTTGAAGCACTTCGACGGAATCCAGATCGGGTTGACCGCAACGCCCTGCGTGGCCGAAGGCGATTTCGGCGAAGAGGAGGACAAGCTCTTTTTGCGCGATACGCTTCGGTTCTTCGAGGTTGAGGCGCCAACCTTCGTCTACAAGCTGAAAGATGCGATCCGCGAGGGCTATCTCGTGCCGTATCAAATCTACAAGGCCAAGACAGTGAAGACCGCAGCCGAAGGCGGGTTCGAGGTGAAGCGCAGCGAACTCGACTATTCGGCCATGGACACCGCCACACGCGCAGAATTCGAGAAACTGTTCGCAGGACAGGAAAGCATTATTGTCGATCCCTCGTCCTTGGAGCGGCGCTTCACCATCCCCCAGAGGAATCGCGCCATCGTGCGCGAGTTCCGCCAGGTGCTCGACAATGGATATACCGACCACAAGGGCGTTCTCAGGAAGCCGCTCCTTGGCAAGACCATCGTCTTCGCCGTGACCAAGCGTCACGCCGAGACGCTCGCGCAGCTGCTCGATGCGGAATACGCGCACCTGAAACCGTCACCCGAAATCCGTTATGCCGATTATGTGGTATCCGGCATGGGCCCGGACGATACGCTCGATGCCTTGGGAAAAATTCGGCGGTTCAAGCGCGAGAAGTTCCCGCAGATCCTCGTGTCGGTGAACATGCTCGACACGGGCTTTGACTGCCCGGAGGTGGTGAACCTAGTTTTCGCGCGCTTCACCCGCTCGGCGATCCTCTACCAACAGATGCGCGGTCGGGGCACGCGCAAGGCGCAAAGCAAACCTCTATTCACCATGTTCGATTTTGTCGGTGTGTGCGACTACCACGGCGACGACGAGGACTATGGCGACGGTGGCGTGGTGGTAGCCAAGGCCAAGAAGAAGAAATACGAGCCACGCAGACTGCTGGCGCTCGACATCGACGACCGGATCGACCCAACCACGCGCGAGTGGGTCACCGTCGATGAGAATGGCAACATGGTGTTCCCCGAGGTGTCTGAACAGAAAGTCGCGGAATTGGGCACGCGGTTCGAGGCGTGGCTTCTCGCGCAGCCCGACATAACCTCCGATCAAGAGAGTTGGTTACGCATGATCGGCAGCCAGATTCGCGCAAATGCCGACACCATGGACGAGTTCACTCTCGGGCACTTCGCATTTCATCCGTTTTCGCAGTTGGGCGGCTACCCGCAAGCGGCGCGCGTGTTCGGCGACGAAGACCGGCTGCAAGCGCTGATCGAGAGCCTCAATGTCGCAGTATTCAGCGCCGACTCGGGCAATCAACAGTCTGGCGAACACCCTCGCCCCACCGCGCACTAATATTGGAAACGAAATGCCGCTGACCCCTGACATGCGTCGCGCCATCGACCAGATACGCGATTACCTCTACGGCGGCGGTTACCCCGACCCGGTCAACAACGCCGAGCAACTCTCGTTCCTGTTCTTTTTCTACCTCGTCGAGAGCATCGACGCAGAAAATAAATTGCGCGCCAAGGTGCTGAAAAAGCCCTACGAGAGCATGTTCGCAGGAAATTGGACGCTGAAAAACCCACTCAACGCGCAAGGCGGCGCCAGCACGATTCCGCGCGAGCGCTTCAAGTGGTCGGTTTGGGCGAAGGGGCTGTCGGGAGAAGCGCTTGTCCGCTTCGTGCGCGACGAGGTGTTCGCCTTCTTTGCCGAGCTTGGCGAGAGCGCCGCACACAACTTCATGACGGGCGCCCGCTTGGCCATCGACGAGCCAACGGTGCTCACCCAGGTGGTGAACCTTGTCGATGGGCTGCGGCTCGATCAAGCCGACGCTGACAGCAAGGGCGACCTATTCGAGCACGTGCTCCGGCAAATCAAGCAGGCGGGCGAGCTTGGGCAGTTTCGCACGCCGCGCCACATCATCCGCGCCATCGTTGAGATGCTCGATCCAAAGGTGGGCGAAACGGTCTACGACCCCGCAGCAGGGACGGCGGGCTTTTTGGTCGCGGCCTATAACCACATACGGCTAGCCAACTCCTCGCCCAAGGCGATTTACGAGGCCGAACTTGACGGCAAGCAGGTGAAACGCGGTCTTGGCGACAAGCTCTCAGCGGCGCAGGTATCCGCATTGCAGACCTCGACCTTCTACGGAAACGACGTTGACCCCAAAATGGTGCGGCTCGCGACCATGAACCTGACTCTGCGCGGCTTGCCGAACGTGCGCATATTGCTGCGCAATGCGCTAACCACCACGCTCGACAGTGAGCGCAAGGCCGAATTGGGATTGCCCGCCGAGGGCTACCACGTCGTTCTGGCCAATCCGCCGTTTTCCGGGCGCGTGGACAAAGATCGCATCGTCGAGGAGGTGAAGGTCGGCACCAGCACGGCGACCGAGCTGCTTTTCCTCAAATACATGATGGACAGCCTGCGGCCCGGCGGGCGCTGCGGCGTTGTAGTGCCCGAGGGCGTGCTCTTCGGCTCCACGGGCGCGCATAAGGAGCTGCGGCGCCAGTTGATCGAGAACAACCGCGTGGAGGCCGTGCTGTCGCTTCCCGGCGGAGTCTTCCAGCCTTACTCGGGTGTGAAGACCTCGGTGCTCTTTTTCCGTAAGGGCGGCGCGTCGGAGAACGTGCTGTTCCTGCATGCCGACAACGACGGCTACAAGCTCGACGCCAATCATGACAGTCCCATCGAGGCAGACGATCTGCCTGGCATCGTCGCGGGCTACCAGAAGCGGAACGAGATTCTTCCGCTATGGCTGACACGCGATCCCGCCGTCGAGTGGAAGGGGCAATGGTGGTTCGCCGACGCGGCGACGTTGCGGGCCAACGACTTCAATCTCTCGGCAGGGCGCTACCGGCCCATGAGTCAGGCTGTCGTCGAGCACCGCGATCCGAGGGAAATTCTCGATGAACTGGCCGCAATTGAGGCGGAGATTGTGGAGGAGGTGGCGGCGTTGAAGACGGCGCTTGGGGAGTCCGTGCCGTGAGCACTTGCCATACTGTTCGCCTGCCAGATGTTGCTGAAATCGTTATGGGGCAATCACCGCCCGGGGAAACCTATAACGACATCGGCGAAGGCCTGCCATTCTTCCAAGGAAAAGCAGAGTTCGGGGAGGTCAGTCCAACTGCAAAGAAGTGGTGCAATGCTCCGAAGAAGATCGCGGAGGCCGGCGACATCTTAATGTCCGTTCGCGCGCCTGTTGGCCCCACCAATCTTGCTGACACCCGATGCTGCATTGGCCGTGGCTTGGCAGCGATTCGGGCCAAACAAGACGTTCTCGATCCGGCCTTTCTGCGTTTTGCATTGCGCCAAGCGGAGCCGCGTCTTGCCAGCATGGGACAGGGGTCGACATTCGCTGCCATTGGCCGTGCAGAACTGGCATCAACGCAGTTTCCGCTGCCACCAATCCCAGAGCAGCGCCGCATCGTTGATTTGCTTTCGCGCGCTGAGGGCATCACGCGCCTCCGGCGCGAGGCGCAGAAGAAGGCTGCCGGGCTCATCCCGGCGATTTTTCTCGATATGTTTGGCGATCCGGCAACCAACCCAAGAGCGTGGCCCACTCCGGCATTTGGTAGCGTTGGCACCTTGGATCGTGGAAGATCAAGACATCGACCTCGGGGCGCCGCCGAACTCTACGGTGGTCCGTATCCGTTCATTCAGACTGGCGACATAGCGAACTCTGGTGGACGAGTTACTCGCTATTCATCGACATACTCAGAGCTTGGGCTTACCCAAAGCAAACTGTGGCCTCGCGGGACGCTTTGCATCACGATAGCGGCTAACATCGCCAAGACGGGCGTGCTCGAATTTGACGCCTGCTTTCCCGATAGCGTCGTTGGCTTTCTGCCGGGAGAGACCCAGCGAACTGAATTCGTTCAAGCGTGGCTGCATTTCCTGCAACCCACACTTGAAGCCAACGCGCCACAGGCTGCTCAAAAAAATATCAATCTTGAAATCCTTCGCAACCTACCAATACCAACACCTCCACTGGCGCTTCAGGTTCGTTTCGAACAGCACTGCCGTGATATTGTTTCGCTTCGGTCTCAACAAATGGATTTCTTGGTCAAGGCTAGCGAGTGCTTTGATGCGCTGTTGGCCCGTTCGTTCGCCACGAGCAACTAGACTCTCTCGCATACCATGGCCGCAAAGCGCATTGGAAAAACGGTTCGGCCTTACCTTGAAAAGGCGCGCGAAGCAGCATTGTTGGCAGTCGAAGTCTATAACAAGCCAGCGATCACCTTCCGTTCGGCAGCATACGTTTCGTTGATGGTTATCGCATGGACAGCGCTAATGCACGCGATCTTCATTCGCCGTGATCGGTTGCCATATCACCGCCACAAGAATGGTCGTTTCGTGAAGACCGACGGTGAGTTCAAGCACTGGGAGCTACGTGAATGTGCGCACCAATACTGGGGCGACGACAGCGAGAACGCCACTCGGAAGAATCTCGAATTTTTCATTCCACTCCGTAACAAGATCGAACATCGACACATTCCTGCGTTAGACGCGTCAATATTCGGAGAATGCCAAGCCCTTCTTCTGAATTTCGACGTTCTCCTCGGCTCCGAATTTGGCAGCAGGTATCAGCTTCGTGAAAGTCTTTCGTTCTCGTTACAACTCTTCCCGAGCGGCGCCAATTTTGCGGCAGCGGTAAAGGCCAACAAGACACTTGCGGACGTAAAGCGATTTATCGATCACTACCGCAGCACAATTTCGACAGAGGTAATGAATAGCGGGCAGTTCGCGTTCAAGGCGTTCCTAATACAGGTAGCCAATCACGAATCAGCAGATACCATACCAATCCAGTTCGTCAATTACAACTCGTTATCAGAGGAACAAAAGGCCGAGCTTGGCAAACTCGCAGTCTTTGTGAAGTCGAAGCCGACAGGCGTTGTCAACGCGGAACTCTTGAAGCCCGGCGCTGTGGTCAAAGCAGTCAAGAAGCTGTTGGGCAACCCAATGGTCGATCGCAACGGCAAGCCTGTTGCCAAATTTACCTTCGACACACATATGCGTTGTTGGAAGCATTTCAAAGTGAGGCCAGATGGTGGCGCCAAGAATCCCGAGGTAACCGATCAGAAATTCTGCATATATGACAAAGCCCACGGCGATTACCTTTATACGGCGGACTGGGTTCATTTTCTCGTAGAAAAGATCGCATCAGACGACGACTACAAAGCGATCTACGCCTAACACCTACACGTTCTATGCGTTGCTGGCGCGGACTTTCCTAATATAAATATGGAGCCATCATGTCTGTCGATTGGACTATCAAGGTAGCGGACATCGCTATTGTCGTTGCCACACTTCTTGGCCCGGTTTTCGCCGTTCAAGCACAAAAGTGGCTGGAATGGCGGGCGACAATTATCTTGACCGGTCAGCGACAATTATCTTGACGGGTTGACGCACGCCGCCAGCGCGCGGCCGGATCATGATCTCCACGTCCTGATTGAGCGCGGTGAGAAACTCCATCA